>Ga0099364_10002199_pt1 | contig 31296 bp, 25 predicted proteins | sample TergutTh196P3_FD_73070 | JGI IMG/M metagenome (GOLD analysis project Ga0099364, IMG submission 73070) | Microcerotermes parvus P3 segment gut microbial communities from Pointe-Noire, Republic of the Congo - Th196 P3 | ecosystem: Host-associated > Arthropoda: Insects > Digestive system > Gut ... | reverse complement strand
TTCGCGGTGTTGATGAGGCATTGCCTTGTAAACGCCGTTTTGTCGCCGTACATGCGGTTAACTTTGAGCTTTGCGTCAACATACCGCTCAAAATCAAGCAGCAGGTAGTACTGGTCGGGGCGCTGGTATTGGCTGCCCTCTAAAATGGAGTCGTACAAATCGTGGAACGCGCCGGAGCTTCCGTCCCTGAACGTGCCGTTTACCAGCGTATCGAGCACGCGCTTGATCCTTGGGCTTGCAAGGTACATCTGCTTGGGATTGTAGCTGTTCCGGATTTCGTCGATGTCCTCAACCTTCGCGCCGAAGATGTAGTTGTTTTCCTCACCGGACTGCTCCACAATCTCAATGTTCGCGCCGTCGTATGTGCCGAGGGTCACCGCGCCGTTTAACATCAGCTTCATGTTTCCGGTTCCGCTGGCTTCTGTCCCTGCCGTTGAAATTTGCTCCGAGACGTCGGCGGCGGGAATCAGCTTTTCGGCGTAGCCCACGTTGTAATTCTGGACAAACAGCACCTGTATTTTATCTTTAACGTCGGGGTCGTTGTTGATGAGCTTTGCAATCTCGTTTATATATTTAATAATCCCTTTCGCGCGCCGGTAGCTGGGCGCCGACTTCGCGCCGAACAAAAACGCCGTGGGATGAAAATCACAAAGCGTGCCGTCTTTTAATCCAAAATAAATATCAAGGATGGAAAACGCGTTTAAAAGCTGGCGTTTGTATTCATGCAGCCGCTTTATCTGGATGTCGAAGATAAAATCCGGGTTTAGCGCAAAGCCGTTTTCATAAAGCCTTACGTGCCTTTGAAGCTCCAGCTTGTTTTGACGCTTGACGCAGGCGAACTGCGTAAGGAAATCCTCGTCGTTTACGTACTGCATCAGCCTTTTAAGCGCATGCAAATCCGTGATCCAGCCGTCGCCGATCTTATCCGTGATAAGGCGCGAAAGCCCCGGGTTGCACAGCGCAAGCCAGCGTCGCTGGGTGATCCCGTTCGTCTTGTTCGAAAACCGCTCGGGATAAATGTCGTACCATTCCTTAAGCGCCGACTGCTTTAATATTTTCGTGTGCAGCGCGGCAACCCCGTTTGTCGAGTGCGTTGCGTAGATCGCCATACGCGCCATGTGAATCCTGTGGGATTCGTCCACGATGTAGTACGGAATCTGATCGCCGCCGTTTATGCCTTTGTTGTGTAAATCCTGCTTTAATTTGTTTTGCAGCATGACGACGTAAGGGTATACCTCGGGGATGACGGAGCAGAACAGCCCGACGTCCCATTTTTCGAGGGCCTCCGCCATGATGGTGTGGTTTGTGTACGCAAAGGCGCTTTTGCAAATGCGAAACGCCTCGTCGAACGAAAGGTTCTCGCACGCGATCAGAATCCGCAGAAGCTCGGGGATTGCAACGGTCGGGTGCGTGTCGTTTAGCTGGAACGCGTAGCTGTCCGCGAACTTTGAAAAGTCACAGCCGTGCTCCGCCTTGTATTCACGCAGGATGCTTTGCAGCGACGCGCTTGAGAAGAAGTACTGCTGCTTGATCCTGAGGCGTTTGCCCTCGTCGGTGTCGTCGGCGGGGTACAAAACGCTGGAGATCGATTCGGCAAGGCTTCGTTCAAGGTACGCTTCATTGTAGCGCTGTTCGTTGAAAACGCCGAAGTCAAAGCCGCTTATGGCCTCCGCCTGCCATAGCCGCAGCGTGTTGACCGTCTTGCCGCCGTATCCGATTACAGGCATGTCATACGGCACGGCCCAGACGGTTTGGTCCTTAAACTCGATCTTCACGCGCTCTTTTTCGCGCCGGATACTCCACGGGTCGCCGAATTTTGTCCAGTCGTCGGCTTCTTCGCATTGAAAGCCGTCTCTAAAATACTGCTTGAACAAGCCGTATTTATAGCGTATGCCGTAGCCGTCAAGCCGGATGCCGTGCGTCGCCGCAGAATCAAGGAAGCACGCCGCCAGCCGGCCTAAGCCGCCGTTGCCGAGCGCCGCGTCCTCGACCGCCTCGAACATATCGGGGTCAAGCCCGCGGTCTTTGAAAACCTCACGGAATCCATCTAATATTCCAAGGTTTAAAAGGTTTGCGTAAATCACGCGCCCGATTAAAAACTCCATGGAAAGATAGCACGCGCGTTTGCCGCCCTTTTGCGGCGCTTCCCACTCAGGGCGCACGCCGTCCATAACGCCGCGGCTTAAGGAGTCGTAAAGCTCAAGAAGGCTTTTCGATTCCATTTCGCCGATTATTTTGTCAAGATTTTGCTTAAAACTCATATATTTACCTCGCTTTGCTGTCAAATGCCGCCTTTGCCTTTGCCGCGATATTGGCGGCGCTTAACCCGAATTTCAAAAGAAGCTCAACCGCGGGACCGGATATGCCATACTCGTCGTTTATGCCGATTCTTACGACAGGCACGGGATTTTTGGCGCTCACAACGCCGCAAACCGCTTCGCCAAGCCCGCCGATGATGCTGTGCTCCTCCGCCGTGACAATCAGCCTTGTATCGGCAGCCGCCTTTAAGATGATATCCTCGTCGATTGGCTTGATTGTGTGGATATTGATTACCCTTGCGCTTATGCCGTCGTTTTTAAGCAGCTCCGCGGCGGTCATGGCCTCCCAGACCATGAGGCCGGTCGCGATGATGGTAAGATCGCTTCCGTCTTTTAGCAAAACTCCCTTGCCAAGCTCAAATTTGTATGTTGCGGGGTCGTTGAAGATGGGGGCGGCAAGTCTTCCGAAACGCATGTAAACGGGGCCATTGTGAAGGATCGCTGCCTCCACCGCCTGCTTTGCCTCCGTGTCGTCGGCTGGATTGATTATCGTCATGCCGGGGATGACGCGCATGAGCGCGATGTCTTCGTTGCACTGGTGGGTAGCGCCGTCTTCTCCGACGGAGATTCCCGCGTGCGTCGCCCCGATTTTAACGGGAAGGTGCGGGTAGCCGACGGAATTGCGTATCTGCTCGAACGCACGCCCCGCCGCGAACATAGCGAAGGTGCTGGCAAAGGGAATCATACCGGAGGCCGCAAGACCTGCCGCAACGCCGATTAAGTTGCCCTCCGCGATGCCGACGTCGAAAAACCTTTCGGGATATGCCTTTTTAAACATGACCGTCTGTGTGGCGGCGGCTAAATCGGCGTCTAAGACGACAAGATTAGGATACTTGGGAAACAGCGCCACAAGCGATTCGCCGTAGCTTTGCCGGGTTGCTTTTTTCTGCATGTCGGCCATTATTTCGCCACCTCTTTCTCTAACGCGTCGATGCGCTTTGTAATCTCCTCCATAGCCTGCTCGAACTGCTCCTTGTTAGGCGCCGAGCCATGCCATGACACCTGATTTTCCATGAACGAAACGCCCTTGCCTTTTGTGGACGACGCGATGATTGCCGTGGGTTTCCCCTTGCATTCCCGCGCGGCCTTGTACGCCGCCTCAATACCATCGAAATCGTGGGCGTCGGTTTTAACGACGTTCCAGCCAAACGCTTCAAACTTTATGTCAAGCGGCTCAATCCCGCTGACTTCCGCAACCGTGCCGTCGATCTGCATGCCGTTGTTGTCGACTAAAGCGCACAGGTTGTCAAGTTCCCGGTGCTTGGCAAAAGCAGCGGCCTCCCAGATTTGGCCTTCTTGGCACTCGCCGTCGCCTAATACCGCGTAAACGCGCACACCGGTGCCTTTAAGCTTTTCGGCAAGAGCTATGCCGCACGCGGCGGAAAGCCCCTGCCCGAGCGAGCCTGTCGACATGTCGACGCCCGGCGTATGCTTCATGTCGGGGTGCCCTTGGAGCATCGCGCCCGTATGGCGAAGATTGTCAAGCTCCGTTTCGGCGAAGTATCCCGCGTTTGCAAGGGTCGCGTAAAGAACGGGCGCTGCGTGCCCCTTTGAAAGCACGAACCTGTCGCGGTCCTCCCACTTCGGGTTTTTCGGGTTGTGCCTCATCTCGGTAAGATATAGGTACGCCATGATGTCTGCGCTTGAAAGAGAGCCGCCGGGATGTCCCGATTTTGCGGCGTATACGCCTCTTACAATCCCCGCGCGGATTCTTTCCGCATTAAGCTTAAGCTCGTTTTTTTGCCATATCGTCATATTTGTTCCCCTTTCTTAATTGTATAAGTCAATCGGAGAAGTATCCAATTCACAATACTCTGTCAACAACCCGCGCACTTGGTTTAAGATTTTAGCAAGCCCGTCCTGTGAGCCGCTTTCGGCGTTAAATGGCATGATGGGGTCATGCAGGCTCATCCGCAGCATCGCCCAGCCGCCGGGAAAGGAAATCCGCACCCCTTCGTATGACTGCACCACGTTAAGGCCCTTTGCCTTTGCCTGTTCCTCGAAGCCTTTAAGTACCTGAATCCCGTAGTCGTAAAACCCGCCGCACTTGATTTTCATGCGAAGCTCACACTCATATGGCGCTGTTTTTAGCCCTTTTATAATGGAGGACAGCGCTTCTCCCGTTTTGGAGGCGTTTGCGGCGGCGATGATGAGCTTTACCGCCATGTACGCGCCGTCGTCGAGGAAGTAATTTTCCAAAAGCGCTCCGTGTCCCGACGTCTCGATCGCAAGCGGAGTCGTCACGCCTTCTGCGTTTAGGCGGACAGCCTCGTTTATCACGTTTTTGTACCCGCGCTTGAAGCGGTGGTGGCGCAAGCCGAGATGCTTCTCCAGAAAATCAGTCAGGTGGTCGGAGGTGATGGAGTCGGTCACAATCGTAGAGCCGGGATATTTGGGCGCTAAAATCGCCGACATCATGGCGATGATGGCGTTTCGGCTCACTTCGCGTCCGTCAGGCAGGACGGCCGACATGCGGTCGACGTCCGTATCGAAGATGACGCCTAAGTCGGCGTTTGCCTGAATCGTCGCGTCGCGGATAGCGTTCATGGCCTCTTTGTTTTCGGGGTTCGGCTCATGGTTCGGAAACTCGCCGTCAGGGGTGAGAAACAGGCTTCCTGAGGTGTCCGCGCCAAGCGGCTCAAGTACGTCTTTAGCGAAAAATCCGCCGCCGCCGTTGCCTGCGTCAACCACGATGCGAAGACCTAGCAGCGGCTTCTCGCCGGAATTTACGCCGCTTATGATTTTCTCGCGCAGATATTTCGCATACAGCTTCATCAGCGGAGAATCCTCCGCTTTTAAATTACGCGCAGCATATTCAAACAGGGCTGCGCTTTCGAGAATCTCTGTGATGTCTTGTTTGTCAAGACCCGATTTACGGGTAAAAAACTTCATACCGTTGCGGTCTTTCGGCAGATGGCTTGCCGTCAGCATGACAGAGCCGTCGAACGCCGTTTCGGGGAACAGCGTGCCCATGAACATAGCGGGCGTGGACGACAATCCGCAGTAGAAAACCGTGGCGCCTTGTGACGCCATGCCGTTTATCGCGGCATTTGCAAGCGCTGTTGCGGTCAGCCTTGAATCGTGGCCCAGCCCGATTCTAAGGTCGGACGGAGCTTTGCCCGTATTTTTCGAAAGCCATGATACAAACGACGCGGCGATGCGGTTTACCGCATTTTCAGTCAGGTTTACGAAAGCGCCGTCCTCAAGCGCCAGAGCGACGCCGCGCACGTCGCTGCCGTTTTGCAGCGACAGGAATCCTTGTTTTACGTCCACAAAATCCCCCTCAACATATAGAATTTATAATTGATTGTTGTTAATTATACCATATTATCCCTTATCCTGTAAACCGGGGCAGACGCGCTATACAATCCCCGTTATTTCGCGAATATCGCCAATTTTGTTGTCACTGAGATATTTTTCTATGCCGCCGACGATCTCAATCGGGCGGGAGGGGTCGATAAAGCTTGCGGTTCCGACTTGGATAACTGAAGCGCCCGCCATGATAAACTCGATTGCGTCGCCGGCGTTTGATATCCCGCCCATGCCCATGACGGGGATTTTCACGGCGCGTGCTACTTGATGCACCATCCTGAGCGCTATCGGCTTTATTGCGGGACCGGAAAGCCCCGCGTATATGTTTTGGAAAACCGGTTTTTTCGCATTAATATCGATGGCGAGCGCCAAAAACGTGTTTACGAGCGAGACGCCGTCTGCGCCCTCGTCCTCGCACATGCGGGCGAGCGCCGTTATGTCCTCGGCGTTCGGGGACAGCTTCACCACAAGCGTATGCTTGCAAAGCGCGCGGGATTTTCTCACGATTTCGCGGGCGATTTCGGTCTTTACGCCGAAACTCATCCCGCCCTGTTTCAGATTCGGGCAGCTTATGTTAAGCTCGAGGATATCAAGCCTTACGTCGTTTAGCAGCTTTATCCCCTCTAGATAGTCGTCGATGCTGTGACCGCCGAGGTTTACGATTCCCACGGTATCAAGCGATCGTACAAATGTAAGCTCGTTATCGATAAACCCTTTTACGCCGGGGTTTTCAAGCCCCACGCTGTTCATGATCCCGCCCTCGGTCTCCCATATGCGGATGCCGTCGTTGCCGTCGCGCCGGTTTAACGTAAGCCCTTTTGTTGAGATCCCGCCAAGCCGCGATAGATCAATGATTTTATTTAGTTCGCGCCCAAAGCCGCATGTCCCGGACGCCAGCGCGACCGGATTCTTAAATCTCGCGCCGGAGAAATTTACTTCCATATTCACAGCGAAAACACCGCCTCTCCTTTAAAAACGGGGCCGTCCGCGCATGTTTTTTTGTTTCCGTCCGTCGTCCTGCAGCTACAGACAAGGCACGTGCCGATGCCGCATGCCATGCGGTTTTCAAGGGAAACATACAGTTTTTCCGAAACACCGGCCGTTTTACACTTTTGATACAGCGCACGCATCATCGCCTGTGGCCCGCAGGTAAGAATTTGACCGTATTTTTCCGGCGCAATCTTGTCGGTTATGTACCCGCCGACGTCTGTTACAAGGTTGTCCGAAACGCGCCCGAACGCGTCTAAAAGCAGGGGAGTGCCGCTGAAGCCCAGATACATGTCGACAGAAACCTTGGGATATTTAATCTTTAATTTTTTTGCTGTATAATAAAACGGTGCGATACCGACGCCGCCGCCGACCATTGCGATACTGCCGGAAGCATCGCCTAAAACGTCAAAAAATCCGTTGCCGTATGGCCCTTGAAGCGTGATATCGTCGCCGGGTTTTAGCTTTGAAATAATCCGGGTGCCTTTTCCGACAACTTTGTAAAGGAACGTAACCCCATCGCCGTCCGCGTCGTAAACGCTGACGGGACGCGACAAAACAGGACAGTCGCCCCATGCGCGCAGCATATAAAACTGCCCCGGAAAAACACGGGCATGCGCTTCCGCCTTTAAAAGGAAAAAGCCGTCGGAAAGCTTTTTGTGATACAGGATTACAGCCAAATATATTCCCCCTAATCAGAATATACAATATTGCCGCCACAAATCGTATATTTTACCTTGCCGTAAAGCTCATCGCCTATAAACGGCGAGTTTTGTGATTTTGATGCGAATGCTTTGACAGTCCAGCGCTCAGCTTCGTCAAAGATTACAATATCGGCGGGTTTTCCCTTCGCAATCTCGCCCGCCTTAAATCCGAAACGCTTCGCCGGGTTCGCCGTCATTTTTGCAATCAATGCGGGAAGCGTCAGATATCCCGTGCGCACAAGGTTCGTGACGCCAAGGGCAAGCGCCGTTTCAAGCCCGGTCATGCCGCTTGGCGCAAGCTCGATCGGCAGGGATTTTTCTTCCGATGCGTGAGGCGCATGGTCGGTTGCGATCATGTCGATCGTGCCGTAACCGAGCGCTTCGATAAGGCTTAGGCGATCCCGTTCGCTTCGAAGCGGCGGGTTTACTTTTGCAAGTGCGCCCTTTGTTTTGAGCGCCTCATGCGTCAGGGAGAAATGCTGCGGCGTCACCTCGGCGGTCACGTCTGCACCGAACGCTTTCGCCAACTGTATCAGCTTGACGGACTTTTCGCTTGAAACATGCTGGATATGCAGCTTTACGCCGGTTTCAAGCGCAAGCATGACGTCGCGGGCGATCATGCTGCTTTCTGCTATCCACGGTGCGCTAAAGTCGATGCCCGCGCATTCGACGAGCGCGGGGTCCTCCTCATGCAGGCTTATGATTGCGCCAATTTTTTTGGCTTCAAGCATAGCCTCACGCAAAAACCTTGTGCTTAAAACCGGCATCCCGTCGTCGGAAAAAGCCGCGGCGCCAAGGTCCTTAAGCATTGCCATGCCGGTGTGCTCGTCTCCGCCAAGCCCGCGGCTCAACGCCGCCGCGCTGTAGATGTTGATACCGGTCTTCTTGCCTTTTAAAAGCACATCTGAAAGTGTTTTTTTATTGTCAGCGGGAGGATTGGTGTTCGCCATAAGCAAGACGCTTGTAAACCCGCCTTTTTTCGCGGCTTCAGCGCCTGTAGCGATGTCCTCCTTATGCGTTTGCCCCGGCTCGCGGAAGTGCGCGTGGACGTCGATTAGACCGGGAGCGACGATCAGTCCGCGCGCGTCTATGAGGTCGGCCTTAGGTGCATCGATCGCGCCGATGCCTGTGATAACGCCGTTTTCCACTAAAACATCACAGACCTCGTCGATATGGTTTGCGGGGGAAATCACCCTGCCGGATTTGATGATTAGCATCCTTATCACCTGAGCTTTTCATAAAAAGTGCAGGCCAATCGCTTTTGGCCTGCATAAAATTATCATTAACTTTCCAAAAGCGGATCGCCTGTGATTTCAATGTCGAGCCTGCGTTTCGGCGGGTCTTCCCCGGGCGGCTCGTCTGTGGGCGGGGGCTCTTCACCCGGCATTATAACGGGCTTTTCAAGCCCGCGCTTACCCTCCATCAGCTCGATAAACTCATCGCCCTCGATTTTCTCGTTTTCAAAGAGGTAACGAGCAATCAGCTCAAGCTGGTCGCGGTGGGTAGTGAGGATTTCGGTAGTCCTGTCATACGCCTTGTTGACGATCCTGCGCACCTCGGCGTCGATTTCACTTGCAATCTGCTCGGAAAAATCACGCGAATGCATATAGTCGCGGCCTAGGAAAACTTCGCTTTGGTCCTGGCCGTATACGATTGGGCCGATGGCATCGGTGAAGCCGAATCGCGTAACCATTTCCCTTGCGGTTTTCGTGGTCTGCTTTAAGTCGTGGGAGGCGCCGGTGGAGATATCGTCTAGCACGATTTGCTCCGCCACGCGCCCGCCAAGCGCCATGACGATATACTCGAACATCTGGTTTTTCATGCGATGTCTGCGGTCCTCGGTAGGCCGCGGCATCATGTATCCGGCTGCCATTCCGCGCCCGATGATGGAAATCTGGTGGACCGGGTCGGCTGTCGGACAGTAGTAGTTTGCAACGGCGTGGCCCGCTTCGTGGTACGCGGTGATTTTTTTATCCTTGTCCGTAACGACGTGGGAGCGTTTTTCGGGGCCCATCACGACCTTGATGGTGGCTTCTTCAATTTCCGGCATAGTGATGGCCTTGAGGTTTCGCCTTGCCGCAAGGAGCGCCGCTTCGTTCAAAAGGTTTTCAAGATCGGCGCCGGTGAATCCGGCGGTTGCTTTCGCGATACTCTTTAAGTCTACGTCAGGGCCGAGCGGTTTGTTTTTCGCGTGTACCTTCAGGATTTCGCCCCTGCCCTTGATATCGGGGTAATTGACCGTAATCTGCCTGTCGAAGCGACCGGGGCGAAGCAGCGCGGGGTCGAGGATGTCGGCGCGGTTTGTCGCCGCGAGTATAATCACGCCCGTGTTGGCGCCAAAGCCGTCCATCTCCACAAGGAGCTGGTTTAGCGTCTGTTCGCGCTCGTCATGCCCGCCGCCTAAGCCGGCGCCTCTCTGGCGGCCCACGGCGTCGATCTCGTCTATGAATATAACGCTGGGGGCGCTTTTCTTTGCCTGGTCAAACAAATCGCGCACCCGGCTTGCGCCGACGCCGACGAACATCTCAACAAAATCTGAGCCTGAAATGGAGAAAAACTGAACCTCGGCCTCACCGGCGACAGCCCTTGCCAGCAGGGTTTTACCTGTTCCGGGAGGGCCCACGAGCAAAACGCCTTTCGGGATACGCGCGCCAAGCGCGTTGAATTTCCCGGGGCTTTTCAGGAAGTCCACAATCTCGATGAGTTCTTCTTTTTCTTCATCAGTACCGGCAACGTCGTCGAACGTCACGCGCCTGCCGTCCTGAACGGATTTCGCTTTGGCCTTGCCGAAACCGGCAACGCCGCCGCCGCCTCCGCGCGTCTGGCGCATCATGACGACCCAAAGCACAACTACAACGCCGATCAAAAGAAGCGGCGGCAGATATGATATCCAGGCGGGCAGCTCCTGCGCGGGCAGGAAATCCCCGGATATTTTCGTGTCCGGGTTTTCCACGTTGTACGCCTGAATGAACGGCCGGACGTCGTCGAGGAAATAATAAGTGTTCGGTACTTTATAAATGATCGGCAGAGCTTCGGGAGGGTCTTCCATCCTTACAATCTGCAGCTCACCCGAGCCTAAGTCAAAAACGAATTCCCTTACCTGGTTTTGCTGGAAATAACCGACAATATCGGTATACCGATGCGATTGAACCGGCCTATCCAGGCTCAAGACCAGCATCGCCGCCAACATCAAAACCGCGAGGACCGCGAAATATATTCCAAGGCCCCTGTTTTTTTTCGGCAAATAATTCACTTCCTGTCAGTATCAGTAATAATTGAAGATGAGTTCTGAGAGTCAGCCGCTGTAAACCTCCGGCTTTAAAACGCCGACGAACGGCAGATTCCTGTATTTTTCGCTGTAGTCAAGCCCGTAACCCACTACAAATTGATCAGGGATGGTAAACCCGACATAATCGGCCGTGATGTCCACCTTGCGCCTTTCAGGCTTATCAAGCAGCGTCATGATGCGCATACTTTTCGGGCTTCGGGCGCTTAGGATTTCCTTTAAATAACTCAGCGTCATTCCGCTGTCAAGGATATCCTCCACAATCAAAAGGTCATAGCCTTCGATCGGGATATCAAGGTCCTTTATGATTTTCACGACGCCGGAGGTCTTGACGCCCGAGCCGTAGCTTGAAACCGACATAAAGTCAAGCCTTACGGGTATGTCGATTGCGCGCATCAAATCCGCCATAAAAACGACGGAGCCCTTGAGCACGCTTACCATAAGCAAATTCTTATTTTTGTAGTCTTCGCTTATGCGCTTGCCCATCTCCGTGACCTTGCTTCTGAGTTGTTCCTCTGTAATAAGGATTTCCCTGATATCGTCTTTCATGCCGCCGCCCCTTTATTTTTTTTATCCGTGCATTCCATTTATGTGAACAGACCCTGTCTTGACTGGTCAGGGCACTAAGCCCAATATAGACACCTTTGACGTTTCGCCGGAAACCGAGCACCGCTCGGCAACTCCGAACCCCTCAATCCAGACAGGACCCAAGCCATCAGATAGTATCAGGATTTTGCCGCGTTCCGGCGAAGGTATTCCTGCTTCGTAAAAAAGTTTTTTCAAGGTTTTCGTGCAGTTTCTTCCCGTTAGCCTGATTTTATCGCCGTCATGCTTTTGCCTGATAACGGCAGTACCCACTATTTTATCATAATCCACGGCATTTTTTAATAGGTTTCGGTTATATTTTATATTTTCTTCATAATATTCATAATCCGTATTTATTATCCTTAACTTTTTGTTTGAAAATACATATATTTCCTGTATTTTTCCACCCTGCAAATCAATCGGGATGCAAAACGGCCCGGGAACGGGTTTGGGGCGCGACAGGCGAAAAGATTTTTTGTCCGCCATGAAGTAGGTTTCAGGCGACAGCTGCTCCGCGCCGCTGCCGGCCAAAGCGATGGCGTCAAGCCGTAAAAGCCGTTTGTTGTCGGCGCTTATCCTGTGGCCCGACAGCATGATTCGCAAAATCCGGGAGCGCAAGCAGCTTTCCGTTTCAAGGTATTTTGCGCGGTCGACGGCGCCGTTTGGAAGAAGCATACCGTTTAAGATATTTTGCGCCGTTTGTTCAAGGTAACGGGAGTCGGCGCGCAGGGCTTCGAGGTTTCCCTGTACAGTTCCGAAAAGCCCCGGGTTTACGGCTAAAAGCTGCGGCATGACAAAATGCCTTATACGGTTTCTCGTAAAACCGGGGTCCAGGTTCGTTGAATCGGTCACGAAGCAAAGGCTGTTTTCATCGCAGTATTTTTCGATTTCGTCCCGGCTGCACGCAATCAGCGGGCGGATAACGCTCCCGCGAACCGGCGGTATACCGCACAGGCCGCGAAGAGCCGTGCCGCGCGCGAAGTTAAGTATCACCGTTTCGGCGCTGTCGTTTAAGTTGTGGGCGACGGCTATCCTTGCGTTTTTACCGTTTGAAATCAGCGAAAAAAACTCGTAACGCGCATCGCGCCCCGCTTCCTCAAGCGAGATGCCGCGGTTCTTTGAAATTTTAGCAATATCTAAGCGCTCGGCGATAAGGTCAACACCCAGCCGTTTGCAGAAATCTTTTACAAAGTTTTCGTCTCGCAGGCTTTCGCCGCCGCGCAGGTTATGGTTTAAATGTGCGGCTGTGATGAAAAGCCCAAACTCCTGCTTGAGCGAGATCAGGACATGGAGCAGCGCGACCGAATCGGCGCCGCCGGAAATGCCGGCGACAACATGTCCGCCGGGCTGCAGCATGCCGTATTTTTGTATCGTGCCTCGGATTTTTTCTATCATATCAATTATGCCGAAACGGTTCGAGCCCCATAAACCTTGTGTGCTCGGCGTCCCACGCGAGCTTTACGGTCCCCGTTTCGCCGTGCCGGTTCTTCGATACAATGCACTCCGCGACGTTTCTCTCCTCGCTTTGCTCGTTGTAATACGCATCGCGGTATAAAAACAGTACGATATCGGCGTCCTGCTCAATGGAGCCGGATTCACGCAAATCCGAAAGAATCGGACGGTGCTCCTGCCGCCCGTCCGGCCCGCGTGAAAGCTGCGACAGCACGATTACGGGAACGCTTAGCTCCTTTGCCATGATTTTAAGCGAACGCGTGATTTCAGATACCGCCTGAACGCGGTTTTCGTTTCTCACGGCGCTTGACATAAGCTGCAGATAGTCGATAATCACAACGCCTAAATCCCTCACGCGCCGAAGACGCGCCTTGATTTCGGGAACAGTGATACCGGCGGTATCGTCGATGTAAATCGGCGTCTTCGCCACATGCTGCGCTGTGTCGGCAAGCTTGATCCAATCCTCGGCGGTAAGCTCGCCCGTCCTCATTTTATCGCCCCTCACAAGCGCGCCGCTCGACAAAATACGCTCGACAAGCTGCTCCTTGCTCATTTCAAGCGAGAAAATCGCAACCTTGCGGTTTGCTTTCATAGCGACGTTTACGGCGATGTTGAGCGCGAACGCCGTCTTGCCCATCGCGGGGCGTGCGGCCAGCAGGATCAGGTCGGATTTGTTAAGCCCCGTCATGACGCGGTCAAGCGCCGCGTATCCGCACGGAATCCCCAGATACTTCTCTTTTTCGTCGCCCGACAGCCGTTGGAGCCTGTCATAAATCTCAAGCAGGATTGTGTTGATGCGGGTAAGCTTTGTGCCGTCGCGGTCCTGGCGGATTTCAAAAATCTTTTGTTCCGCGCTGTCCATCAGCGTCTGCGGGTCGGCGGCCCCGCTTTGCGAATCGTCGATGATTTCGCGGGCCGCCATAATAAGCGCGCGCACGTCGTGTTTTTCCTTGACTATCCTGATGTATTCGTCAAGGTTCGCGGTCGACGGCACAATCTGTATTAGCTCGGCAAGATACAGCTTAGCGTCGGAGTCAACGTCGAAGACCCGGTCCTGCTGAAGGATTTCAAGCACCGTTATAAAGTCCACCGGCTTTGCCGCTATGAAAAGCCGGAGCATAACGTCGAATATGGCTGAGTTTTCCGCCCTGTAGAAGTGATGCGGCTTGAGCGAGTCGAGCGCCTGCGCAAGGCATGACGAATCGATGAGCACGGCGCCTAAGACCGATTGCTCAGCCTCAAGGTTATACGGCAGGTTAAAATCTGTTGTTATGCCGGTATACGCGCCATAATCAGGCATCTTAGACGACCTTCTTTCCCGCTACTCCTCGCCCACCATCACGAACACGCTTGTCACAACGCCGTGGTTCAGTTTGATTTCGGCCTCATATGTACCGAACGATTTTATTTCGCTTTCAAGAGAGATTTTGCGCTTGTCTATCTCGGCGCCGAGCTGCTTGTGAATCGCGTCGGAGACTTCCTTCACGGTGACGGAGCCGAAAAGCTTGCCGCTTGCTCCGGCTTTCGCCATAATTTTGACGGTCTTGCCTTTTAACTTAGCGGCAAGCTCCTGCGCATCTTCTTTATCCTTTTGGCGTTTTCTTTCCTCCGACGCTTTTTTTGCGTTTATCTCATTCATCGCGCCTGCCGACGCTTCAACCGCAAGCCCGCGCTTTAACAGGAAATTTCTGGCGTACCCGTCGGAAACATTGACGATATCGCCTTTTTTGCCGCTGCCCTTGACATCCTCTTTTAAAATCACTTTCATACGGGAAGCCTCCTTTACGCTTTCATATTGTGTGAGGCGTGGTAGCTGTCGATTGCCTCCATTACCATTTTGCGCACGTTTTCCATGCTTTCGCTCTGAAACTGCGCCGCCGCCATCGTGTGGTGGCCGCCGCCGCCCAAGGTTTCCATGATGACCTGGACATTGACGGCGCCCATCGAACGCGCCGAGACATTAACGCCGTCTGGTACTTCAAAAATTACAAACGAGGCGTCCACGCCCTCGATGGTCATCAACTCGTCCGCCGCCTGGGGAGCCACGAGCTTTATATCGCCGCTTACATCCGACGACAGAGCGATGGCGCAGTTTTCGTACAGGACGGCGCCCGATACAAGGTTTGCTTTCTGCTGGTATGAATCCATCGTGGACGCGAACAGCCGCCTTACCTCTATCGTGTCGGCGCCGAGCCGTCTTAGGTAAGCCGCCGCCTCAAATGTCCTGACGCCTGTCCTTAAGACAAAATTTTTCGTGTCAAGCATAATCCCGGCAAGCATAGCCTCGGCTTCCAGCTTCGTAATCTGCGGCCGCGACGGGAAATACTGCACAAGCTCCGCCACCATCTCGGACGCCGACGACGCATACGGCTCATGATAAAAAATAACGGCGTTGTCGATATGGTTCACAAGCTTTCTGTGGTGGTCGATAATCACTACCTGTTTACAGGCGCGGTAGAGCTCTTCACTTTCAAGCACCGCTGAAACGTGCGTGTCGACTATGATCAAAAGCGTATTGTCGTTCGCAGCCGTCAGTATGCTTTCGGGGTCGATAAAATCAGATTCATCGTAGCTGCCCGCTAAAAGCTTATCTAAAAGCGGGCGGGCAAGGTTCTTTCTTTTGTCAAGGCAAACCACGCACGGCTTGCCCATATCCTTTACGGTTTTAAGCAGGCCCGCGGACGCCCCGAGGCAATCTAAGTCAGCAAATCGGTGGCCCATGATCACGACGTTATGCGCGGACTCCAAAAGCTCGCCGAGCGCGTTTGCGATGATTCTCGTCTTTACCTTTGTGCGCTTTTCTATTCCCTTCGAGACGCCACCGTAAAATTCGTAGCCGTTTTGGGTTTTGACGGCGGCCTGGTCGCCGCCGCGTCCAAGGCACATGTCAAGCGCCTGTCTTGCAGAGCTTTCGGACTCCAGTAAATTTCGCGAGCCGCCCGATACTCCGATGGAAAGCGTCGCGTTCATTTTTTCGCCGATATTCTTATTCCTGACGATATCAAGCAGCCCGAATTTGTTTTCGATGATTTTCCTGATACCGCGCTCTTCAATGACGGAAAAGAAGCGGTCGCGGCCCACTCGTATCACAAAACCGTCGTTTTGGTTTATGTACCGCTCGACCTCTTCTTCAATCGCGCTTATGATCTGGGCGCGCTCGCCCTCTTTTAAGTCCTGGATCATTTCGTCGTAATTATCCACCATGATAATCGCGACGGACGGCTTCGTCTGATGGTATTCATTTGAGTATAATTTAAGCGCGGTATCGTCAATGAGATAGATGACCGCGATATTTTCGCCCGCCTTTTTAGAGCGCGAGACAAACGCCGTGTACTGCTGCCCGCCGAAAACAACGTCGTAGCCTTGCGGCGGCGACTTCGCCGTGACGTCAAGGGTTGGGAAAACATCCCCGATATCCTCGCCGCGCATATCGGCGCCATCGAACACATGGCTTTCGCATATGTCGTTATACCATATGATTTCCCTTGAATCGTACAGCGTGATGACCGGCATTGGGAAGTCTATAAACTCCCCGCCTCCCGCGGCCTCTATACCGCGGCCCATTTCTCTCAGCATGCGCCGGGTCCTTGCGCTTGTCCTTTTCAGCATGATGAGGACCGCGATAAACCCAAGAAGCATAACGGCTACGCTGAAATAAAAAAGAGTACGGCTAAAAAACGGCGTTATGAAAACCAAAACAGCGCATAATACCATCAGCGTGCAGATGATCGGAGTGTATAGCCTCAGCCTGTTGTACATTTAAAGCTCCTCTTAAGGGTAAAGTTTAGCGATATAAGTATATCATAATTTCCAGATTAGGGCAAATGAAAGGGGAATGCGCTATATATTGCGCGCCCGGCTTGAAGACCGGGCGCGTTCGCCTGAAAATTTAAATCTCCTGTATTACGGGTAAAATCATGGGGCTGCGCTTTGTCACCTGCCACAAGTAATCGCTGATATCATCCCTTACGCGCTGCTTTATCACGCCCCATTCGCGCGTGTTGTTCTCCATGCACCGCCGGATCGATTCCCGCGCGATTTTGCGCGCCTTTTCGATCATATCCTCGCTTTCGCGCACATACACGAACCCGCGCGAGACGATGTCGGGCCCGGATAAAATCTCGCCCGAATGCAAATCGATCGTGGTTACGACGACGATGAGGCCGTCCTGAGCCAGATGCTTGCGGTCGCGCAAAACGATGCTGCCGACGTCTCCGACGCCAAGTCCGTCCACCAGAACCTTGCCGGCAGGGACTGCGCCGGTTATCTTCATGGTTTCGCCGTCTGTTTCAACGACTTTGCCGATGTCGGCGATAATTACGTTTTTAGGGTCAAGCCCCATTGAAACCGCAAGCCCCGCGTGTTTCTTAAGATGCTTGTATTCGCCGTGTGTCGGCATAAAGAATTTCGGTTTTGTAAGCGCGAACATCATTTTCAGCTCATCCTGGCACGCGTGGCCGGATACGTGTATCTCGTACATTTTCTCGTAAACAACCTCGGCGCCAAGCTTTAACAGGTCGTTTACGACGCGCGTAACGGTTTTCTCGTTGCCGGGTATCGGCGTCGCCGATATGATAATGCAGTCGCCGGGCGTAACGGTAAGCTTTCGGTGGTCGCCCGTCGCCATCCTTGCAAGCGCGCTCATCGGCTCCCCCTGGCTGCCCGTCGTTATGATCACCATTTTTTCGACAGGATATTTGTCGACTGAATCCACTTCAATTAATACGCCGGACGGAATGTCGAGGTAGCCTGTTTCAAGGGCTTTGCTGATAACGTTTTCCATACTGCGGCCCGAGACCGCGACCTTTCGTTTAAACTTGACGGCGGCGTTTACAATCTGCTGCACGCGGTGGATATTTGACGCAAACGTCGCGACAATGATTCGCTTTTTCTCATACTGCGCAAACAGCTTGTCAAAGCTTTCGCCGACGACCCTCTCGCTCATGGAGCTGCCGGGGCGCTCCGCGTTCGTGGAATCCGACAAGAGCGCAAGGACTCCGTTGCTGCCGAGCTCGCCGAACCTTGCAAGGTCTATGATATCCCCGCGTATCGGCGTAAAATCAACCTTGAAATCGCCTGTCTGCACAATTACGCCGGCCGGCGTATGTATGGCAAGCGCACATGCGTCGGGAATCGAATGGTTCACGTTAATATATTCAACGGACATGCACCCGAATTTAACGATGCCTTTCGGCTTTAACACATTAAGCTGGACTTTGCCGAAAAGCCCGTGCTCCTTGAGCTTGCCCTCGACAAGCCCGAGCGTGAGCTTTGTACCGAAAAGAGGAAGGTTTACCTGCTTTAACAAAAACGGAAGTGCGCCGATGTGGTCCTCGTGACCGTGGGTAATGCAAATCCCCCTGATTTTGTCCCTGTTTTCAAGGACATAACTAAAATCCGGGATGACAAGGTCAACGCCGGGCATGTTCTCGTCTGGGAACGTCATGCCGCAATCGACTAAGAAGCTGTCGCCCTGGCACTCGAATACGGTAACATTTTTTCCGATTTCCCCAAGCCCGCCAAGCGGGATGATCCTGACCGACGGCTTTTTCGCGGCGGCTTTTGAGGACCGCCGCCTGCCCGGCGCGGTATTTTTCTGCTTTGTGTTTTTAGCATGGTCGGCCATGTCGGCCGGGGCTTGCTTTTTATTATTATTGTTGTTTGCTGATTTGGCCGCAGCCCCTCCCGAGCGCCGCTTGTTTTGCGGGCGGCCGGTTTGGCGCGTGGTTTCCGCCGTCTGAGCGCCGTTTTTTTCGTTGATATTTGCCACAATAAACCTCCAGAAATATATATTTACATAGAATATAAACCCCATGCGCGTGTGGTCGCCGGGTCAGAGCGTATAAGTACGAGTACTTTTTAAAAGCACAACAAATCGAAAGCCCCGCAGAACCTCCGCTTAAATGCCTCTTCCCATTTCCGTTCACGGAAAAAGCGTGCGGCGGCGCCGCTTATATGGACTTATAAAGATTACGTTCACCTCATTAATATATAATCTTAACCTTTTTTTGGCACTGTGTCAAGCTGGAGCTTGAAAATTTTACTGTACAGGTTCCTGAATATTCTTTTTCAGATATTTTTCAATGTCGTCGCAAAGCTCCGACGCGATTTCCTGGCTTCTTGCCTCCGCCATGATCTTAATGCCGGTTCCGCGCTTCAGCGGCTTTATAAGCACAATTTTTGAGCCGCCGCCAAGCAGTATGCCCTCGCCGATTCCGGATGATTTCTTCCTGCTCCTGTCGGTGCTCATCCCCATGATAAGCCCCGCCGGGTTGCAGTTGGTGTCTATCGTGCGGACTTCGCGGTCAAATTCAGGCAGTGTCCGAAGAAGCACGCTTAGGCCTCCCGCTTTTTTGACAAGGCTTAAAAACATAATGGACTGCATGAGGCCGTCGCGCGACCACATCTGTGTTCTTGCAAGCTTCCTTGCATCCTCGTCGCTGTTGTCGGCGGGACAGCTCAGATAGCGCAAAAGCTTCACGCCCTTGTTCTTTGCGTATTCGTCAAGAATCCTAGGCGCGTCAAACGGAACGGCGACGTCGCCGGACTCCATCGCGAAAATTGCGCAGCAGACGAATATTTTGTAATGCGGGATATACCCCTCGCGCTCGTCAAAGATACGCACCTTATCCCCCTGCGACGACATCTCAATCGTAAAGCCGCCGTCTGTGGCGCAGCCAAGGGTAAAAAGCACGTCGCCGAGTATTTTTTTAGCCGCTAAGTTACCGCATTTAATCTGCACCGACAAGCCCGACAGCCCTTTAGGCGCAAAGCGGAGAAGCTCCGAGCGGTACATGGCCGAAATCCCCGACATGTCCACGGAATCGCCCATCGCGTCCCAGCCGCGGCGTGTAAACTCGCCGCGCGATAAAATCATCTCGGCTTCACGCTCGAGCGCGCGTGACGCCGGAACGCCGCCGAATCCCATCAAACGCAGGCTTGCGCGGCTGTCGCCTTTTACGAAAACACCCAAAGGCAGCGAACAGAAATTCATGAAAAATTCAAACTGCGCCATGAAATTTCCACCGAAGTTCATAACGGTAGTACCGGCCCCTCGTATCCCAGATGAAAGCGCCGACGCGAGCACCTCAGAGCCGCGGTTGCTGCTGTAACCCAACGCCACGCTTTTCCCCGGCATCAGGCTGCCGACGGCGGCGCCCACGCGCGCCATGAATTCAGGAGTCAGCTCCACGCCGATTTGGCCCGTAATGCCGTCGTCGTCGAAAAATTCGCGTTTTACGGCGCCTGTTTTTACATGATCGATTACGGTAGTACCAGCATCCACGGTTTTCTTGTTCCAGATTTTCACGCCCGCGTTTATTATCGCTTTCTCGCCGATTACGGCTCCGGCGCCGACGGCTGTTCCCTCGAACAGCATCGCGCTCGGCTTTATTACGGCGCCGGAGCAAACAAGCGCTCCCGTAAGCTTTGCGCCTCTCGAGATATAACTTTTTTCAAGCAGCACACTGGCCGTTACCCGCGCGTTCTTGCCGATGTAGCAGCCGTCGTCGATTATAGAACCCATCTCGATGCACGCGCCGTTTTCGATCACGACATTTTTGCCGATGTAGACGGGCGGGTCGATGATACAGTTTGCGGGCCGGGTTTTGTCCGCGAAGATGCTGCCGTCCTCGACCGTACCATGAATTTCGCAGTTTACAAGGCCGTCGAGCATATCCTGCTGGCAGCCGATGTAGCTTTCAAGGTCGCCGATATCGCACCAGTAGCCCGTGCTTTCCCAGCACATAAGATTCATACCGCTTTTGAGCATGAGCGGGAATAAATCCTTTGCGAAATCGTATGGCTTGTCGGTCGGAATCAGCATAAGCGCTTTGTTTGACAAAATATAAATACCGGTGTTCGCAAGATTGCTGACAGCCTGTGAGAACGCCGGTTTCTCAATAAACGCGCGGATATCTCCGGATTTATCCGCATCAATCAGGCCGTATTCACGCGGGTCGTCCACGCGCTTCGCGGCAATTGTGACGTCCGCGCTGTGTTCACGGTGGAAGCGTAGCGCGGCGCTCAAATCAAAATCGCACATAGCGTCGCCGCTGATGACAAGGATTTCATCGTCATTCTCGCCGCATGCGCCCCTGACGCTGCCCGCCGTCCCCAAAGGCTCGTTCTCCTCGATAAAATCAAGCCGGATGCCCTTGTACTCACCGTCGGGGAAATGCCCGGTGATGCGGTCGGGCAGATACCTGAGCGTGACCGAAGCGCCCATAACCGAGTGGGATTTCAGCAAATCCAGTATATATTCAAGTACGGGACGCCCCAGCAATCTCGTCATCGGCTTAGGAATATCGCATGTCAACGGCCTTAACCTGCTGCCTTCCCCGCCCGCCATAATGACTGCCTTCATAAACGCAAGTTCCTTTCAAGCATTTTGATAAGAGTATTGGCAGGCTTGAAGCGGTTTCATACAGCCGATGGAAAATTTTGATGAATTTTTGCGGCATACTATTGATAAATCACGCCGTTCAAGTTATACTATTTTAGCAGTGTAAACATATATAATAAACGCTCAGAGGTATACTTACGGTGAAAAAAGTCAAAATTTATACGGACGGTGCATGTTCCGGCAACCCCGGCCCGGGCGGATGGGGCGCCGTATTAAGGTTCGGCGGGCATGAAAAGGAAATATCCGGCGGCGATGCGGACACTACAAACAACCGCATGGAGCTTACAGCCGTGATTGAGGCGTTGTCGGCGCTAAAGGAGCCGTGTGAGGTTGAGCTTGTAAGCGACTCGAGATATGTGATCGACTCAATCGAAAAGGGATGGGTTTTCAATTGGAAGAAAAACGGCTGGATAAAAAGCAACAAGGAGCCCGCGCTAAACGTTGATTTGTGGGAGAAGCTGCTGCCTTTGATCGATAAGCACGACGTCAAGTATGTCTGGATAAAGGGACACGCAGGGCATGCCGAAAACGAGCGGTGCGACAAGATGGCAGTACAGTATTATCAGAACTTAAAGCGGGAAGAATAGATATAACAGATATAACTGATATAACAGATACAACAGGGGTGAAGCTTATGGACAAGCGGTTTGTTTATGCGGATAACGCGGCGACTACAAAAATATCCGAGGATGTGCTAAACGCCATGATGCCGTGGCTAAAGGACGGTTACGGCAACCCGTCGAGCATATACGCGAAGGGCCGCGAAGCGGCCGCGGCGGTAGGTAAGGCGCGCGAACAGGTGGCGGCCGCAATCGGCGCCGACGCGCGGGAGGTTTTCTTTACGTCCGGCGGCAGCGAAGCCGACAACTGGGCGATAAAGGGCACGGTGATAAGCCTGAAGAAAAAAGGCAAAAACCACGTCGTAAGCTCGAAATTCGAGCATCACGCGGCGCTGCATACCTTAAAAAAAGAGAGTCTTGACTTAAGTCTTTGCGAGGTCAACGAAAACGGCGTCGTCAGGACGGAGGATATCGCCGCGCTGATACGCGAGGACACGGCGCTTGTAACGGTCATGTACGCGAACAACGAAATCGGTACGATCCAGCCGATTGCTGAGATCGGCGCGGTTTGCCGCAAAAAGGGCGTATTGTTCCACACAGACGCAGTCCAGGCGATGGGGAACGTGCCAATCGATGTTGTCCGGCAAAACATCGACATGATGGCGCTTTCAGGGCACAAGCTGCACGCCCCGAAGGGCGTCGGCGCGCTTTACATCAAAAAGGGTATGAAGCTGCCGAACCTTATAGACGGAGGCGCGCAGGAGCACGGACACCGCGCCGGGACCGAAAATGTCGCGGGGATTGTCGGCTTTGGCAAAGCGATGGAGATCGCGGCTAAAAACATTGGCGAACGAGCTGCGAAGGTCGGCGCCATGCGGGATAAGCTCATCGCGGGGCTGCTTGAGCTTCCGCGCACAAGGCTCAACGGGGACGCGAAGCTCAGGCTTCCCGGAAACGTAAACATATCGTTTGAGGGGATAGAGGGCGAAAGCCTGCTGCTCATGCTCGATATGAACGGGATTGCGGCGTCGTCCGGCTCGGCGTGTACTTCCGGTTCGCTCGACCCGAGCCATGTACTGCTTTCAATCGGGCTGCCGCATGAGGTCGCGCACGGTTCTCTCCGGCTTAGCATAAACGAGGAAACAACAGACGAGGATATCGAATATATGCTGAAAACAATCACGGCAGCCGTCCTTAAGCTGCGAAACATGTCGCCGCTGTGGGAAAGCATAGTGTCGGGGGACGATAAAAAGACCGCCAAGGCGCGGCAAAATTTAGTTTAGGGAGCAATAAACATGCAATACTCCGAAAAAGTGCTGGAGCATTTTTCAAATCCGCAAAACGTCGGCGAGATTCCCGATGCAGACGGCGTCGGCGAGGTCGGAAGTCCTGCCTGCGGCGATATTATGAAAATATTTATCAAGGTTGACGGCAATATAATCAAAGACGTGAAGTTTAAAACTTTCGGCTGCGGTGCGGCGATTGCGACAAGCTCTATCGCCACTGAGATGATTAAAGGCAAGCCGATTGAAGAGGCGCTTAAGCTCACGAACAAAGCCGTCGTTGAAGCGCTTGAGGGGTTGCCGTCAGTCAAGATCCACTGCTCCGTCTTGGCGGAGCAGGCGGTGAAGAGCGCGATTTCCGATTACTACACGCGCATGGGGATAGACCCCGGCCCGATTATAGGCGATATCCCCGATCCGCATTGTATAATATAGTCAACTATATCATTAAAAAAATCCACCTTGCGGTGGATTTTTATTTACTGCGTAACGGAGGGCAAATTGCCCAGATTGTTGTTTTCGCTTTCATCAGGCAGCGATTTTAAATATTCGTTGCCTTTTCTCGATGAAATCCCGACGCCTGATATTCCGCCTTCGCGCGCAAGGCGCACAGCCTCTTCCTTGCTGAGGACGCGCCCGTCGGATAGCTTGTAGCCTGATACGCGGCCGTTTTCCTTCAGTAAAGCGGTGATTTTCTTGGCGTCGGCATTTGGGGTGGGTATATCTTGAAATGTATTCATCGGCAAGATGGAAGTCTCGTCACGCTTCATCGTTTTTCTCCTTTTTAAACGTAGTTTAGTATATTATTTGCACTGTTCGGGTAAATATTCCTAATTTTGCTTTTATTTCGCTTTTATGCTAGAATATGAACGGCAATCAATACATTGTTCATATAATGTATACGATGCTGTAATTAAGCAGTAGATTTTCCCGGGAAATCTTTTCATTGAATCGGCAAAGCCTATATGATATAATTAGTGACGGAAAATATGATAAAAAAATAAAACTTGCTATTTTATTACATATTATATGTTTTGACTATTGATATAATTAGGGAGTGGTGCAGCTCATGGACGTGTTTACCCCTATAGCGCTGCTTGTTTCTTTAGCCACTATTGTCGTGGGAATCCTATTCCTTGGCGGTAGCATGGTTGACTATCTTGATTTAGCGAGCGCCTTGTTAGTGGTTGTGCCGACATTCGGCTCGCTGTTCGCGGCATTTCCCATAGGGCAGATGCTCAGGACTTTCAAGCACTTTAGAATCGTTTTAGGAATGCAAAAGTTTGATCCCGTGGAATACGTCGAGATCATATCAAATCTTGCGGAAAAAGCCCGTACCCAAGGACTTCTTGTACTTGAATCCGAAGCGGAAAAGGTTGAGGATGATTTCGTGAAGAAAGCGGCTATGATGGTTGCGGACGCCGAGGAAGCTGAAGTCGTCGAAGCCCGTCTTATGGGTATTATCGACGCTACTACGGCGCGGCATGCGGAGTCATGGGCCATCTATGACAAAGGTGCGGCGCTTGCCCCCGCTTTCGGTATGGTAGGAACACTGGTGGGGCTTATCAACATGCTGATGAACCTTGACTTTTCAGACGCCGGCGGCGTTTCATCGCTGGGAATGAATATGTCGGCGGCGATGATTACGACGCTTTACGGTTCAATGTTTGCGAACCTGTGGTTTGCGCCGCTTGGCACGAAGCTGAGAGCGCGGCACCAGATTGAAATCGAATGCAAAGAGATTGTCGTAGCGGGAATTTTGGCAATTCAGCGGGGCGTTAACCCCAGGGTCGTCAAAGAGATGCTGATGGAGCAAATCGACCCCAACGTAAAAATTAAGGCGGCGAAAGCTGAAGACGATTGATTCCCGCTCGCGGGTTTCATACCCCGCCGTTTGTCCACACGTGCAACCAAGCGAGTCATACCACGTAGCTTGCTGCGGGGCGATTGATTGAAAGAGGCTAGGAGGCCTGATTGCTTATGGCTTTAAGAAAGAAGAAACCACCTGAAGAAGCCGGGGGCGGCGACGCGTGGCTGGCGACATATGGCGACATGGTTACGCTGCTGCTTACATTTTTTGTTTTGTTATTCGCAATTTCGCAGATCGACGTTCAAAAGTTCAACCTGCTGGCGGCTGCACTTTCAAACAGGGGCGCGTCGCCTGAGGAAATAATGGAGATTGCCGAGCAATCATCTATAAAAAATCTGGATGAAATTAGCCTGGAAGACCCGAAAGCCCCGCTTGATGAGGACGCCAATCCGCTTCAGGAGGCCTTTGACAGTATTGTTGAAAGCATACAGGCAAGCGGCATGGCCGATAAAGTAACTGCGTTGCTTGGCGACGACTTTATCTTTATCAGGTTTATAGACGATATGCTGTTCGAGCCGAACTCCGCCCGGATACGGCAGCAGGATTATACGCTTTTAGAGATGATCGGCAGAAGCCTTAAATTGGTTGAAAACGATATCGGTATGATCCGGATCGACGGGCATACCGCGGCTTTGCCTGAGAATCCCGATTACCATGTTTCGGACAGGGATCTTTCCTCGGAGCGCGCAAACTCCGTACTTAAGTATCTTGAGGACAGCGTCGGTATCCGCGGCGACAGGTTGAGCGCGCTTGCGTTTGGAAAGCACCGTCCGATTGCGAGCAACGACGACGAAGAGGAACGAAAGAAAAACCGCCGGATTGAAATCATGATTACAGAGGCAAACGACATTACCATGCAGCTTGACGCGATTTACGAAAGACTGATTGATTAACCGTTACGCGCGCAAAAACAAAACGCACCCGTTTAAGGGTGCGTTTTGGCTGAGGATAGCCGCAGTGGAGCTTGTGGACGGACTCGAACCCCCGACCTGCTGATTACAAATCAGCTGCTCTACCAACTGAGCTACACAAGCATATGATAACAACTCGTATATGATATCATATTTTTCGCTGCAAGTCAACACCGTTTCGATTACCGTTAAAGCCTATTGGCATAAGGTTTCACCCTTGCGCCAATGGCTTTTTTATCCCTCGGGTTCATACCCTTACCCCTCGACAACCATATGCCCACCGAACCCCCTATAGGTAGTTTTAGGTACTCTTGGGTAGCCATAGGACAGTACGGTTGCAGTAAATATTGCAGTAACCTACAGTCAAGCCCCGTCTATTGAAGCCCTACAAACGCCTTATCAATCGCCCCTGTGATTTTCAATTTTTCCTCTTGGGTCAGGTGAGTATATATCCTGTCTGTAATTTTTGAATTGGCGTGTCCTACATATCGAGTGACAGATTCTTTATCCATCCCCGAAGCCTTGCAATGGCTGACAAATGAGTGCCGGAAACTGTGCAGGGTATAGCCTTTCTCATGTAAATCTATCTTCTGCATGAACCTCACGAATATTGACCGTGTGCCGCTGTATGTCCTCATCTCGCCATGCTTGTTACAGAAGATGAAAGCATCGGGTTTGAGCAAATCAGGGTCGTTACGTTCTTTCAGGGTTTCAATCCGTTCCACAAGCACCTTGCACCATAAGTTACTGATAGGCAAGTCGCGCTTGCTGTCATCGGTTTTCAGCCTGCCGATATCATTCTTACGGCTGATTATCTTTCCAGAGTCGTCACGGAGTTTATAAGTACTGGATTGTGTCCGCAAGGTCACCACGTTTTTATTTAAGTTAACATCCTTCATACGAAGCTCGAGCACCTCGGAAATTCTCCCCAATATTCAACTATTTCTAGATCCAATTCATACATTGTTAGAAGGAGTTACTGAAACAGAGAAAAACAAAGACACTATAGAAGACACTAATCAGAGCCGAATTAATGCATTGAAAGAGTTATATCGTAATGATAGAGTTGCTTTAGTGTTAGGTGCTGGTGTGTCAGCAGATGCAAGAATTCCACAATGGAATGCTTTTATAAATAGACTTAATATAGATACGATAAAAAAGTATATTGCAAACGAAAAACTGAGTGATACTGATTTAGATTTACTATATAAGCTGTTTGCTAAAAACAAGGACAACTCCCCTTTAATTCAAATGAGATATATCCGTAGCACTCTTAATGGTCCAATGGATTTTAAAAAAATTGTTAGAGAAGTATTATATGAAGAAAATCCAACTGTCGAAACAGCTTTATTGAAATCAATTTCACAAATGTGCAAGCATCCAAGAATGCGCCAAGGTGTACAAGGGATAATAACATATAATTTTGATGACTTGCTTGAAAAAAGGCTTTCTATGGATGGAATTGATATAAAAACGATTTCTGATGAAACAGATATAGTTGATTTAGAAAAATTGAATATACATCATGTTCATGGATATTTGCCAAAAGAATCTAAAGAAATTGAAAAAGCTAATTTAGTATTCTCAGAGGAAGATTATCATGATGTCTATACTAATGCATATCATTGGTCAAATCTTTCTCAGTTAACTTATTTTAGAGAACACACATGTTTGTTTATTGGATGTTCTCTATCAGATCCCAATTTAAGGAGACTTCTGGATGTTGCATCAAAACCACAAGGCGATCCACAACATTTTGCAATTATGAAACGAAAAAATGTGATATTAAATAAAGAATTGCAAGACGAAATTGGTAACATAACTGATAACGTCATCAATATACATAATGACGTTAATAATAGAATCAATAATCTTTTTTATCTGTCTCTAGGCATACAAGTAATATGGGTAGAAGATTGCCTAATCTCTTTCATTGCCTCGCTGTAATCGCGGACGTTGCCCACTTCAATGTCATGCAAGCCTTCATCAATCAGCCGATATAATTCGTTAACATTGCGCTCGGTATTTTCGTAGTAGAGGTGCATAGCTTCTTTTAGGTTTGAGATGGCGCAATCAATCGTCTTGCCTTGAGATGCAACGCCATTTTCTATATATTTGGCAATGTACCAATCATCTTCTTTTTGCATAACAATCGTAAACTTATTGCTCAAAAAATCACCTCATTGCTATGTGTTTTTTCATATAACCAGACTACATCATTCAAAACCGACTGCTTAAAGGATTCATTTTTTGATTGCCGCAACCCTTCAAAGGAAATATAATCAACCTTGACATTGCTACCTGTAAAGGATTTAATCTGGTTTTCTAATTCTTCGCCATAGTTCAATACGTCACATAAAAAATCGTCTGTAGTATCATCATATTTATATAGAATGTCAATGTCGCTGACTGTGGTTTCTTCATTCCGTGCATATGAACCGAATACACCAACCGCCGTTATATATGGATAATTGACAGCGGTATTGACAGCTTTAATGACTTGCTCATTTATCATTATTTAACATTCCTTTACTGTAATCAATACTGTTACAACATATTGCAATGCCAAAATGAAAATCACAAAAGCGTAATTCCGTAATTTCAGTTTACGCTACCTTATTATTCGCTATGAATTCTTCAATAGCTTTTTGAGTGATTCTATAGGCTTTGCCACATCTGAATGCTTCAAGCTCCCCCGCGTGAATCAACCCATACAAAGTATGACGGTCAAGTTTAAACAGCCCCGCAACTTCTGAAATCGTGAATGCTTGTAAGTTTTTCACGCTATCCACCCCCTTAGTGAGGGGATTGTAACGCTTCCTTATATCGAAGTCAATATGCGATACTGACGGTTATTTATCTTGGTGTCTGGTGATTCTGTCAATTACCTTGTTCACTCAATTAACTATGGGTAACTACTGTTTTCTCTATTATGTTCTTTATCTATTATTTATTGCTTTTTTGTGTATTTGCTTCACCCGCAGACACTTCACCAAACAATATTTTGATGTAATCTCGTTTGCTATGCAGTACGCGATTAACAAAAACATCATTTCCAATATGACGATAGAATGTAAGGTAATCATTTGCAACCAAGAATCTGTAGTCTGTTTCAAATTCAATAATGGATGAAAGTGGAGCGCCTTTGTCAGGCATAGTTTTTAAGCCCTTGATTACTTTGGCAATCTTTCCTGTCAGCCTTGTAGCCGCCGCAGGATTTTCAAGGTCTTTTGATATATATTCTTTGATTTCTTTTAAGTCGCGAGTTGCCATAGGAGAAATATGCAGATTACACATTATCTAGCCCCAGTTCGTCAGCCATTTGTTCAAATGACATCCAGCCTTCTTGGCGACCCGATTTTTCACCTTCAGCCAATTTTGACAATAGTTTAACCGTCGCTTTGAGTTTTTCATACTCCACGATGTCAGCTATCACATATTTGCCACGTCCATTTTTTGTGAGGTATACAGGCTCGCCTACAGCAATATCGTCTAAGACTTTGCTATATTCGCGCAAGTCTGATACTGGTTTTATATTAGGCATGATTACAACCCCTTTCAAGATATATTATATCATAAACAGCTTAAAATACAACGTCATATTTCACTTAAAATAAGACGAACTAATTGTACTTTAATGCTATTGAGATTGCCTAGCCACCCGAAGCATGATATAATCATATTGAAATGCCCATCATGCAGCGCATAGGTGTTTTAGGTGTTCTTAGGTAGGCATGGTTGCAGTAAATATTGCAGTAAACTCGCGTTTAGCGCAATGTAAAAATTCCTCAAAGCCTAATGGCTTTAAGGAATTTCATATCATAGTTTTTTATCGGTGCCTTGTTACAAATCAGCTGCTCTACCAACTGAGCTACACAAGCATATGATAACAACTCGTATATGATATCATATTTTTCGCTGCAAGTCAACACCGTTTCAGTTGCCGTTAAAGCCTATTGGCATAAGGTTTCACCCTTGCGCCAATGGCTTTTTTATCCATCTTACGTTCATATGCTTCCTGATAACTCCGCTGCAATTTCCAAACTCTCAATCCGCATGATGCTTTCTTCGGATATTCCGTAGCTGAGAAGATTGATACTACCATACCAAACAATACGCTGGTCAATAATCGCAAACTTTTGATGGATACGCTCTTTGACTTTAACGGAAATTCCGTTTTGGGAAAGCACTTCTATACACTCTGCGATTCTTGCTCTATCTTTTTCCTTGTAATCATCCGGCGGCTTTGTAATGACTATCACTTTTGCATTGGCAGCAGACAGATAATTCAACGCAGATTGTACTCGCCTTTTGCTTAAAAATGGGCTGACAATCAAAATTTCGCTGCGCGCGGCAAATATATCGGCAGAATAAACCGGGAAGAACGTGTGGTTGCCGAAAATAGAATGTACTTCCTCAAATGGCTGCGGCGTACCCTTTGCCTTGTACCCGATAGCCGCGTAGCCTTTTAACCGCCGCCGGTACATCGTTTCCAGCACCGCTACATGAACATCGACATAATCGTAAATCTGCACCTCTTTTTTGCCGTCATACAATCGGTGCAACCTGCCCGCATACTGCTGTATCGTTCCCTTCCATGATATAGGCATGGCAAGGAACAGCGTATCCAAACGCGGCATATCAAAGCCTTCTCCCACATATCTTCCGGTTGCAACAAGAACAAAAGGTTCATCCTCTGGAATATCGGCAACGATTTGTAGGCTTTCTCGGCTTTTCTTTTGCCCCTCGCCGCCGATTAGGATGATTACGTTTTTGATACGAAGCTGTAATTGTTCTGCAAGGTATATGACGTGTTCTTTGCGCTCTGTTAGTATAATCGGATTTCGACCTTGCTCTACGGCGGCGATGACATCCTGTACAATCAAATTGTTGCGGATTTCACTTTTTTGAATATCCGTATAAACATCTGATAATTCCCACTTTTCATCGCGGTGGGCAGGCTTGTGGAAACGAGTGAATCGCGGGATGATGAAGTGGTCGAAAGGCCGCGCCTCTGCTTGTTCTTTCGCGTCCACACGGTATCGGATTTTCCCGCATTGCATGAAAATAATCGGATGATGTCCGTCCTGCCGGGTTGGGGTAGCAGTAAGCCCATACACATATTTAGCGTTGACAGCTTTCAAAATCTGCTCAAAGCTGAACGCTGATACATGATGGCACTCGTCTGCAATTACCATACCGTAGTTTTTTACAAGCTCTTTCACTTCGTCGCCGGAAACCAGCGACTGCATAACCGCGACATCAATAATGCCGCTCGGATTATTTTTCCCTCCGCCGATTTGCCCGATGATATTTTTCTTTCGCTTACGCCCCTTGGGTGTTAATTCAACAACAGGTTCTTCGTTGATAATCAAAAATTCATTTAGCCGCTGAATCCATTGTGACAATAGATTTGTACGATGCACTAAGATCAGTGTGTTCACTTTGCGGCTTGCAATCAGATGTGCGCCAATTACGGTTTTGCCAAACGCTGTGGTCGCAGACAAAATGCCATTGTTATGCTCTAAAAGCGCGTCAACTGCCTGATGTTGTTCGCCGCGCAGTTCGCCGTTAAATACAACGTCAATTTTGCGTCCTTCGTTTGTTTTATCAATAAGTTGTAT
>Ga0099364_10002198_pt1 | contig 31303 bp, 27 predicted proteins | sample TergutTh196P3_FD_73070 | JGI IMG/M metagenome (GOLD analysis project Ga0099364, IMG submission 73070) | Microcerotermes parvus P3 segment gut microbial communities from Pointe-Noire, Republic of the Congo - Th196 P3 | ecosystem: Host-associated > Arthropoda: Insects > Digestive system > Gut ... | reverse complement strand
TTCGGTGCAGGCGCAAATCCTGAACCTGTTGCGCGACATGCAGGAAGAGCTAAACATTGCCTATCTCTTCATTACCCACAATTTTTCCGTCGTCGAATATCTGGCGCATGAAATTGCGGTCATGTATCTGGGGCGGATTGTTGAACAAGGCCCTGCCGCCGCGCTTCTGGCTGCCCCTCTCCATCCCTATTCCCAGGCGCTTTTCTCCGCCGTGCCGCGCCTGGATGATACTTCCGCCAACCGTATCCGTCTGGAGGGTGAACCGCCCTCCCCCATCTCCCCGCCCTCCGGTTGTCATTTTCGCCTGCGTTGTCCCAAAGCCACTCCCCAATGCGCCGCCTCTGCCCCTCCTCCAACTACCCTGCCGGACGGAAGGACAATCGCCTGCTGGTTATATGGATAGATAGTGTATATAAATCAATTAATAACGCGACTGTCATGGAGAACACGCTTTGCTCCCTTTCCTGCTTGCGTGAGAGGGGTTGAGGGAGAGGGTAAGGGCAAGGTCTGGCCGCGCCGTTATTGCCAGAAAATGATCTGGCTCACTTGACCGCTCGCCGCGCAACCCGGCGCTGGCGCGCACTATTGGCAAGCAGGTCAAGCACGGCAACACTGTCTTCCCAACCAATACAGGCATCGGTAATACTCTTGCCATATTCCGGCTCAACGCCCTCTGTCAAATCCTGCCTGCCTTCCTTGAGATGGGATTCCACCATCACGCCGATGACGCGATTCTCGCCCGCGCCAAGTTGTTTGGCGACATCATGCGCCACGTCAATCTGCAATTTGTACTGTTTGCGGCTGTTGGCATGCGAAAAGTCAATCATCACCTTTGCTGTAACCCCGGCAGCCGCCAGATCGCGACAAACGGCATCCACGCTCGCGGCGTCGAAATTCGGCTCCTTGCCGCCGCGCAGGATAAGGTGGCAATCCTCGTTGCCGCGTGTGGCGACAATGGCGGAATGCCCCGCCTTGGTGACGCTAAGAAAATGATGTGAGGATTCCGCGGACTTGATCGCGTCGACGGCGATTCGCACATTGCCCTCCGTCCCGTTCTTGAATCCGACAGGACACGACAGCCCGGAAGCCAGCTCACGATGCACCTGGCTCTCGGTGGTACGCGCCCCTATCGCGCCCCATGAGATAAGATCGGCAAAGTATTGCGGCGTAATCATGTCAAGAAATTCAGTAGCCGTCGGCAGCCCCAATTCATTGATTTCCCACAAAAGACGACGCGCCAGCCGCAAGCCTTCGTTGATCGCGTAACTGCCGTCAAGATTAGGATCGTTGATAAACCCTTTCCAGCCCACGGTTGTGCGCGGCTTCTCGAAATAAACCCGCATCACTATCAAAAGCTCATTCTCCAGGCGATCCGCCTCCGCCTTCAAAAGACGCGCATATTCGCAGGCGGCTTTGGCATCATGAATCGAGCATGGCCCAATCACCACCAGAAGGCGGTCGTCAATCCCGCGCAGGATTCGATGTATGGCTTGGCGTGTGTCGAAGGCGGTAGCCGCAGCCTTTTGCGTAGCCGGAAACTCGCGCAATATATGCGCGGGCGGAGCCACTTCCGTTATTCCGGCAATGCGAACGTCGTCAATTTGGTTCATCATCTTTGAGCCTCAAAATTTACATTGATTCGCCCTTTAACGCGCGTAAATGCCAATCGAACGCCTCCCCAAGCAAATGCGGGGTGTGCAGTCCGTTTGCGCCCTTTTCCGCGCGCGCCAGATAATCCTTCAAGGCGGGACGGAACTTGGGATCGGCGCATTTTTCGATCACCAGTTTGGCGCGCTGGCGCGGCGCAAGACCGCGCAAATCGGCAAGACCATGTTCGGTAACGAGAACTTGCACATCGTGTTCGGTATGGTCGACGTGCGATACCATCGGCACGATGCAGGAGAGCGCGCCGTTTTTGGCGAGCGAGGGGGTCATGAAAATCGAAAGATAAGCATTGCGGGCAAAGTCGCCGGAACCGCCAAGCCCGTTCATCATCCTTGAACCGAGAACATGGGTGGAATTGACGTTGCCGTAAATGTCGGCCTCGAGCATACCGTTCATCGAGATGACGCCCAGCCGACGGGCTATTTCGGGATGATTGCTGATCTCCTGCGGACGCAGGATGATGCGCTTGCGATAAACATCAAGGTTGGCGTTGAAGTCGACCAGGGCTTCCTTGGAGAGCGACACGGCAGTGGCCGAAGCGGAAACGAGCTTGCCGGAGCGGATCATGTCGAGCATCCCGTCCTGCAAGACTTCGGTATAGGCGGCGAGATTTTCGTAGGGACCGTCGTTCAGCCCCGCCATTACCGCGTTGGCGACATTGCCCACGCCCGATTGCAAGGGCAGCAAATTCGCCGGAATGCGCCCCTTGCTTACTTCATATTGGAGAAAATCGAGGATATGCCCCGCGATCAAGCGCGAATTTTCGTCCGGTGCGGAAAACTGGGTGTCGCGGTCGGGACAATCGGTCTCAACCACGGCCACGACCTTGGCCGGATCAACTTTCATGTAAGGCTCGCCAATGCGGTCATTGGGCTTGACAAGCGGAATTGGCTGGCGGTGCGGCGGCAGAGCGACGCTATAAATGTCGTGCATCCCTTCGAGTTTGGCATTCAGGCCGGAGTTGACTTCGAGAATCACCCGGTCGGCGAGATCAAGCCAGGTAGGATTGTTGCCTACCGAGGTCGAGGGAACCAGGCGTCCATCCTCAAGGATGGCAACGATTTCGATCAGGGCGACATCGAGCTTGCCGTAATGTCCCCAGGAAGTGTTTTGCGCCACTTCCGAAAGATGGACATCCGTATACCAGGCATCGCCGCCGTTGATGCGGTTGCGACAATCCGGGTCGGACTGGTAAGGGAGGCGCATGGAAACGCCATTAACCTTGAAAAGCGCGCCGTCCAGTTCGGGCGCGGTGGATGCGCCGGTCAAAAGGCCGACACGTAAAGTCTCGCCGCGATCAGAGGCGGCGGCAATCCGTCTGGCCAAAGCCTGCGGGACTTCCTTGGGATGACCGGAGCCGGTAAAGCCGCTGACGCCGATGTTGTCGCCATGATTGATTAAGGCTGCGGCTTCGTCCGCCGACATGATTTTGCCGCGCATGGCAGCATTGTTGATGCGGGATTCGCTCATTTTTATCCTTGGGGAAACTACTAAAAGGCGTGAGTTTATGTAGAGTTGCCGCCAGGCGTCAACAACGATCACCCTAACCCTGTGCGTTAAGTGTATGGAAAGCGTGTTAGACTTAAGCTACAAAAGTATGCTTAACGCCAAATTGCCATAAAACACGTTTCAAATCAACAAGTTACTGAGCATCTTAAGCCCTGAATACGCAGTAGACAGGTGTCGGTAATGGATGGTAAAGTAAGAAATTAGCGACAGGCATTCATGCCTGTAGCTCAAAACAAACAGGGAAGGGGTTTGCATCCCCTCCCTTGTTGCTACGGTCAAAACCCCGGCATTCAGGCCGGGGTTCCAACCTTCGCGCCACCCTAAAGGGCGGGGTCTCAAACCAGAGTTAGTTTTATGATCAAGTGGAAAAAATGGAAATTCCAAACGCCCCTCCTGATGTTAAAAAACATCAAGAAATAGATGCACAATTTGCAGCATGGTGGAGATTCCTGAATACTTTAGGAATGTTTTCATTCTTGCTGTTTTTGGCATGCGCTGGATTAGGCGATGCTAGACATACCAGCGCTTTGATTAGTTTCTCGCTTGTATGTTGGATATATTGGAAAGGGAAAATGCACTTTCCAAAATTTATTATCAGTCTTCGTAATGATAAAATGTCCGCAAGTTGTCTTTTTGAAAAAACGCTATGGCGCGAACATTTCAACAAAAAGCTTTTGCATTATTTTCCGATGATTATAGGGATGTTTTTGCTTTTAGGATTAGCAGTAGTGCCTATTTTCGCAAAAAATTTTGCGAAAAGTATCCAATTGTATTTTTCTTTTTTTAAACTATTTTGCCCTTAGGTCGTTTTTGTTTAGTTCTGTACAGCGTCAGAGAAATTTTTCTGGACTCACCATGCTCCCCACACTTGGAAAGCGTGTTTGACTTATAGTGCTTTCCGCAAATAAAATGACTGTTATGCTGCGTGGGGAAAGGTAAGCAAAGCTCCTGATAGTAACGTTGTTTGCGGGAAACGCTATAACAGGTAAAGAAATTTACACTCCTGAACTTAATGTCCTGACTCCATACCGCGTAGCGGGAGAGGAGTTGGAGGATAAGCCAAGTTAGTTTAAGGTTCAAGAAGCATCAACTATATAGCTAATGATCGGGACGTGGGATTTGATAAAATCGAAGTACTTCATGTACTGCCATGTTATCAACAGCTATATCTGCATTGCTGAAGTAGTTGCTGTGGATAATTGGAATAGCCAGCGCCTGCTGTTCCTCGGTTAAGGCATTAAACATTTCACGCCACTCATCAGTCAGGGCATCACAAGCGTTGGCATATGATGCAACCTTTCCATAACGCTCACGTTTTGCTTGGTCGTGCTCGAAGCGCCGTATGATCAGCGCTTCCGGCATCATCATGATTTCATGGAACTCTGATTCATCCGCGCCGAAAGCTGCTTCAAAGAACTGCTTGCCACGACCGATTTTTCCGCGAGTGGATGTCAGTACAGCTTGAACGGCGCGAATGTATTTCTTGTTCCATTTCTTGCCAATAAAGTCTCGGTTACGAAACCATTTTGGATTATCATTAGGGTGGTATTTCATTGGGAAAGAATAGATGGTTACGTGCAATTCATCGCACAGATCAACTGACAATTTCATACGGCGATAGAGATCGACAGGTTCTTCATCGAAATTGTACAGCATATAGTTGGACAAGTCGGTAAGTCCAGCGGCTGCGGCAGAACGAACAGCATTTTCAAAAAAGCGGCGTGTTTTCCAACTATCGAAAGCAATACGCAAGGGACGGATGTTAAGCTCCGCCAACTTTTGTATATTTTTTGGCGTAATAAGCCTCCCATCTACACCTTGGTTGAAGTCAACAATTTTTTGTCTGGCAATCGGACGATAAGCATACTTTTTGTATAATGGCTCAACAAATTCATGCAGCTCCAACATCGCCTCTTTTGTGGCTGTGTGTATTTGGTCGCATTCCGTATCCATAATTTTTTTGTATAATTCATCACGAATTGATACATCTTTGCAAATTTTGGAATCATCACACCTGCTTAAAAGACGATCATAAAGAGACACTATCAACCGAATATAAGCGCGGTCATTGATCCCTGCGACAAGATTTTTATAGGCTATTTCATAAGGATTTGGTGGAATGTATGTTGCTCCTTTTCCAAAACCGCAGGCAACAATTTCGTCTATGATCTTTTCATAGCAATCCGATGCTAATACATTATTATCAAGCAACACCAAATTTTTCTGTTCGCCGAAACGCTCCTGCGCTATCTTCAAATGCTGCTGAAGTTGGATGTGGTTCTGATATTTTGGCTCCAATTTTGGAACAGAGCAATATTTACATTTGTTCGGACAACCACGGGTCATATAAGCAAAATAAGCATCTGTTGCCGGATATTTGTAATCGATCTCGTCAAGAATAGAATAATCCAATGGCAACGAATCAATAATCACGTCGCTATCAGCATCCAAAACGCAGGGATCGTTTAATATTCCAACTATAGGGGCGACACCTGTTTCCTCCTCAATCTCTTTTGGCAGTATTGACGAAGCGATACCACCAACAAATACCTTATTGGCATCTTTGCAAAGTTGTCTGGCAAATTTGATAGTATCAATCGTTATTGCCCATTCGAATGTAAATAGAGTTGTAACGCAAACCACATCAAAGCGAGGATTTACGAAATAATCCTTACTTTTGAATTTAGCTCTATATTCCCTTATCTGGTCAATGAGCATATCAGCATCATCACGAGTCAAATCGTTTTTATGAATTTCATCCTTAGGAATATCTGCTGTTTTCCCATAACGAATGTACTGAAATAGGGTTGGGATAAGCCTTCGCCATTTCATATCAGGACAAATGCCAAAAAGGAGTCGAACAAGTTCTTCGCATAATAAATTCGCCGCAAATTGTTGCAAGTCGCCTTTATAGAAACAAACATTATCTCCACGACTTTTGTAGTACGTAGAGATTTTCATTAGTCCCATTGGCGGGTACTTGTTCCTATAATTAGGTTCCAACAAAAGTACTTCACGTGACACGATGACTCATTCCTTTCTCGCTTTTAACCCTGCGTGAATCTTGGTAATCAGTTCCTGGGCAATATCTGATGCATGTTGATTGATAAGGTCGTAGATGCGTCCAACAACACGCCTCGTTTCTTTTTGGTATTGTGATAATTCGTCCGTAATATATGCGTGCTTAGTCTTTTTGGCTCCTTTTTGACCTACTGCCTCAACCTGGATATTTGAAAGTGGCTTTAGAAACTCTTTTACCGAGTTATCTTTGGTTTCTACGGTACGGACGATTTCCTTGACGCAGGTTGTAATCTCATCATCTGTGGTTTTCTCGGATTTTTGAAGGGCTTTTTGCGCTTTCTCCGCACGCTGTCGCTTCTCCTCAAAGGTTGTTTGCATCGCTTCACGGTCGACACCTCCGCTAAATCCACTTTGCTCTTTCTTCTCATATTCTTTTTCAAAATCATAGAATTCGTGAATGGCTTTGTAGGCACTCCGCTCATCACTGGCCACATTGCAGAGTTTCCATAAAAACTCGAAAAAACCACGAAGTTGTTTTTCAAACAAATCGCGAATAGCATTTTCATTGAAGTAGTCACGACGGGCATTGGGAATCAGGTGATGATGGACAGCAAAGATCTCTCCGATGAAGTATTCGTTACCGCGAGCATCCTTGAAAAACCGCCTCAAGGTACCGGAGTCACCAATTTGGATGTTTCCTTTGCGCAACCGCAGTCCTCGCTGTGGGTTTCCTTGCGCCTTGATTTGCCCGTTGAGAGACGATAAACCGAACCATGCCCAAGCGATTAGTTCGTCATTTTCGCCATAGAAGTCCCGAAATCTTATGCCTTTGATTTCGTCATGCTTTTTACCGCCGACGGAATAAATTCTGGTTGTGTATCCCTTAAACAATTGCTCATCATTAACATATATGCCGTATTCATCAATCCTGACACCCAGTGATTGAGCATGTTTATAAATGAGATTGTAGAACATAAATTTAGTCGGATACGGCGCAGGTATTTCGAATGAAAGATAATCTCTTATGTTGTCTACGTTCAACAAATCTTGGCTCGTTACTTCAGTCATTACTACTTCAAAAAAATGATCATCAAGTTCTGCCGATTGCTCAGATTTAGTCATAATGGCATCAAGCACTTCGTCAGCAGTATGCTTTCGGTCATCATTGAGCATTGTACGCATTTTCAAGGCATCCCATGTCATCACAGAAGCTTTTGGTTCTCCAATGGCTGTAGATATGAATTGAAGTTCGTTGCAATAAGCCAAACCGCAAAGTCGACCGATACCTCGAAAACCCTTGTCAATCGCTCGTTTTTTATCGGAGTTGGCTAAGTCGCTTAGTACACGCATAAAATCCTTTTTGCAAACTCCGCAACCGTTGTCCCGAATGCGAATCATCCGTTTTGTCGTGTCTATGCTGATGTCGACACAAGAATCCGCAGGCTTGATGATTCCCGCATTGACAGCCGTATCAATTGCGTCACAGGAGTTCTGCACATATTCGCGGTACATGACACGCGAGTCGGAGTACATACCTGTGGTCAGGTTTTCCAGAATATTCTTTCCGAATACCACCATGTCAGCCACCCTTCCTAGTTCTGCTTGAATTGCTTATACAGCGGTTTGGGGAACTTGATTTTCAGCATCGAGCGAAACATCGGGTTTTGTATTAGATACTCCCCCTGCTCCAAGCGCGTCAAGATGCTCTTATATGTGGCCGGGACGATTTTGTAATCAGTCTTGCTTGTTTCAATGACATTTGTCCGACCATAAGCGTGAGTTGAACAGTTTCCCTTCACACGGTCATGGATAGCGCTACGGAATTGCTCTGCTGCGAAAAGGATTACACCCAACGAGCGACCGCGCTCGGTGACATCTAGAATCTGCCGAAGTATCGGAGAATTTTTTGGTGTTTCAGTAGAGGCGTATTTGTTCAATTCGTCAATAAAAATAATGATTTTCTTCGGTGGCTTGGCTCCTTTGGAGTCATATTCGCCAAGTTGGAGTTTATTGATGATTCGAACTACATCACCGAAAACAAATGACTGCATGATTTCTCCAAGATTTGCTATGTCGACAACTACGACTTCGTTAGGCTGAATCTGGCAGAGCTTATCTTCCAACCTAACAGTCTTGCCCCTAGCATCGCGTTCAAATAACGCTGAATGCTCTATAGTTTTGCGGATAATTCTACTGAACCGCCGCCATGAAACTACGGGTATGTCTTTATTCCCTGCATTTGGGCTTTGTTTTGGATCACAGTGTTTACTGACCAAAGCTAAAAAACTTTGCCAATCACCACATTCGCCAAAACCGCTTGAGCCGGAGATGATGTATTCTTGAATTGCGTCCAATGTCTGGTTTGCATCATCCACGTTAGCAAAGAGCAAGTCCAAATCATCTTTATCTTTTTCGTAAGTAAAAACGAACTGACTTGCCATGCCACTTTGAATGTACTCATTTAGCTCTGATTCAGACAAAAACGTATTCGCAGCGACACGGTCATACTCGCCGTTTGGGACAAGGTATTGCACACGTTCAAACGGAGTTGTTGTCATCCCTATTTTCTCATAAAGAGCATGAACTTGTTTGCTCTCCTCCTCTGCTTGCTCAGGTGTATTTTTTCCATTCTCGGTAAAATCGTTAGGTAAATGGATACCCATCAAGTCTTTGCCTTTCACATTGAAAAGAACAAAGGCAACACTCCCGTCGCTAGGGTCAACATCGCGGTAATTATCCTGTATCGCTTTCAACAAAAACATTGCATAGGATGTTTTCGATGCCAAGCCTGAAATGCCCGATATGTTGAGGTGCGCTCCTTCTGGTCCGATAACAAATCTTGGATCAAGTTTGACAGGTAATGTAACTTCTTCCATTTCTCCTGTATTTCCGTACATCTCCAAAAATCCACAAGGCAGAATGCAATGTTTGTTATCTAGGCCAAGGGCATAAGCAATCTCCGCATCATTTGCCAGATATACTTTCTCATCACTTTGTAAAGGGATATATATCCCTTTATCATTGCAGATAATTTTTGCATCAATGTAGTTCATCCCAACACGAAATGTTGGCGGTTCGACTTTTACATCACCAAAGTCGCTTGAGATGTAGTTCGTCAGAAAGCTGCTTGCATCCGTGATGTGTGAAATATCTTCAATAATGCCATAAGAACAGGAACCTTTCACATGGTCAACGCGAACAATGTCGAAGGGATTCAATATCAGCTTTGAATCTGTCCAGAAAGCAAATGTATCAACGCTTGTCGGTTTTCTTTCGGTAGCGATGATTCTGCCGATGAGTTTCGGTTCCATATTCTTTCCTCCAACTAAAACAAACTCAAGAAAACATCTTTGCTGAGATAAAGGCTCTTGATGTAAGATTCTGTAAGATACACAGGATATAGATGATTAGCATAACGCAAATCAGAGCCATAGCACGTGGGACAGCGTTCATTGACAAGTGATGCGGAAATCATATCCACATCATCAGTATTCAGCCCGTAGCCTCTTCCATGCTTTATTTCATGATCGGTAACCATTATTTTCACAACTTTAATCACTCCATCATAAGGCGTTTTTGTTTGTTCCGGAAATTTGCGGAGACGTATATACCATACACCAAACTCAATATCTGGGATTCGTGTGACTTTCACACGAGCGACTGGTGTACGATGAAATTGCGGCAATTCGATAATTGCCCGTGCATTCGCCTTCCCAGTACCGTCCTTACAATTTTCGGGGTTAAAGGATTTTGATACCCCAATTACATACTGGTAACTGTTTTTGAAATTCTTGAGATTGGCAAAACGATCATTATTTGACCTTGGCACGTACTCAAGTGACCCATCTTTGACTAAATATGCCCGAGAAGACAGGAGTCCTTGTCGCGCTAAATTATCAACCAACTCCTTTTCTGCATCAATCATATAGTCTTGGATGACAGCAATTCCTCTGTCCTGAAATTCACCTTTTTCAGGATTAGCAGTTTCATACATGAGAACATCATCCAGTTGTATCCCAATACCCTTGAGTCTTGGGTTTTCGTTCAACTTTGCTCTTATATTTGCACGAAAGGCTTCCGGGTATCTGCCCGACTGATCGCACTTGTTAGGCAGTGATATTATGAGTTTACGCATTGCTGGGGGAACAGCCTTCATTCGTCCGTCGGTTCTTTGACAACACGCAACCCCAACCTGCCCCGCAACAACAGGAAAAACCCGCGCATCATAGGAAATGTCATCTACATGATATACATGCCGTGAACCATCAAGGAAGTATTGAAGGCAAGGTGTAGGGCGAGCTTTAGCAAGTTCAATGGCATGTTCACGTAAATCTGTCGACTTTTTTTGAGAATTTGTTTCGCCGTCAAATGCCCACGACTCAATCGCATCAGGACTGTCATCATAATCAGGGGTGGGCGTCCGCACGGAATCGAAGCTATATTTATAGCTCTGAAAACTTATGCCGTTAGTAATCTTGGCAAGATCTTCCATGATACGGCTCATCAGTCTCTCCACCTTTTCACTACAATGTTGCATGACGAATTTGAATTGCTCATTTTACCATATTTCCTAAAATATGTACAGATTCAACGGCGACAACTGGTTGTTTCAAGCCGCCCCTTGATTTCAGCGCAATTTCGACAGACCTCCCGGAAGGGTATGGGCATCGGAGAGTGCAGCCATCGGCAACTGCAACGCCGAATCGTAGGATGGCCCTAAAAAATAAAGTCCATCCGGGGGAAAGGTCGGAGCCGCAAGAGTGCGATCTCCGGCAAGCAAAAGCTCATGCAGATATTCCGGCATCCAGGCTCCCTTGCCCACATAAACCAATGAACCTACCATATTGCGAACCATATGCTGCAAAAACGCATTGGCTTCAAAATCAAAAAAGAAAAAATCGCCTTCCTGTCCGATTTCGGCATGGGTCAAATTCCGAACCGGATTTTTGGCCTGACATTCCGCCGCCCGAAAAGCGGAAAAATTATGTTCACCCACCAGAAATTCCGCCGCTTTTTGCATGACCTCAAGACACAAGGGACGATGAAACCACCCTGCCCTACCCGCCCACAGGCCGGAACGCTCGCCCCGATTCAGCAACAGATAGCGGTAACGCCGACTTTTTGCCGCATAACGGGCATGAAAATCATCCGACACCTCCCGACTCCAACGCACCGCAACGGAAGCAGGCAAAAAGCTGTTAACTCCTCGCACCCAGGCAGTTTCCGGACGATTGGCGAGCGTATCGAAATGCACAACCTGCCCCAAAGCATGTACGCCCGCATCCGTGCGTCCCGCGCACCGCACATTGACGGAATGCCCCGCTATCCGAAAAAGAGCCTCTTCCAAAACCATCTGGACGCTCGGCAAACCCTTTTGCCGCTGCCAGCCGTGAAATGAACGACCGTCGTATTCCAGACCCAGCGCGATGCGCTTCATGCAAAATACCCCAAAAATAGCGATATGCCCGCCAGCAAGAGCAAGTCCCGTCCGCGCCACACGGGAAGGAAGATACGAACCGGATCGGCGGCGACATCAAGAGAATGTTCATCCCGCACTCCCTCTTCCAGCCATTGTTTCCAGCGATGCCAGCCATCCGGCGCGGCGGGTGGATTTTCCAGACAGACCAAAACAAGGGACAAACGGGCAATGCTGCGGTCAACCGGCAAGCCCAACCACCGACAAGGCCGAAGCAAAAACCAAAGACCTCCTATCAGCTCGTCAAGACGCAAGGGAGCCAGAAGCCAGGCCAACGCGCCCAGAAAAACCAGCATCCTCAAAACGTGTTGACAGGCTTCCAGACAACCTTCCCAGGCGGGCAGCCAGCCCGCGCCGTCAGCCGGAAAACCATAGGCAAAAACCAAAAACAAGGTCAACAGCAAAATGCGAACGCGCAAAAAAAGCCTCCACCAATGCCGCCGAATCAGAGCGCCCGCAAACAACGGCAGGAAGGAAACCGCGACAAGTAGCGGCAACGCCGCTACTTGCAGAAAAATCGCCAGCATCAACCAGATCAACAAACGCGCGGCAGGATTAAGCCAGGGACAGGCAAGCATCAGGGAACAAAAAAACAGGGACACGACATATTATCGTGTCCCTGCGGTTTAGAAAATGCCGCGATCAAATCCGTTTAACCGGACAATCGGGCAAGTATCGCCTCGGCTTGCCTTATCTGATCCTGATCGCCCTCAGTAATGACTTCGGCCAGGAGTTCACGCGCTCCTTCCAGGTCGCCCATCTCTTCGTAAACCTTCGCCAATTCGAGCTTGGTATCGTTCTCGCCCCGTCTGGCATCAGGGCTGTCGGTATCAATCGGAATTACAGAGTCGTCAACCAAAGTTTCCGCATCGCCAAACGGGGCTTCCAAACCGCCAATCATGGTTTTAACATCGTCGAGCGGAGTTTCAACTTCGTCAATCATGGCTTCCGCGCTACCTAGAATTGCTTCGGCGGATGCGTCCATTTCGTCCTGAATATCCTTGACAGGCAGCGACCCTTTCAGATCAAGATCAATTCCGGAGAGTTCATCCAGACTACCGGTATGACCGAGTATGGTGGATTCGGTAAGTTGCACATCGAATTCCACATCCTCTTCCTGCTCGCCGCCCAAGGGCATGAAGGTGGTAGCCGCCATCTCCATGTCTTCAGGCATAAGCTCCGCTTCCAGATCCAGACCGGGAACATTCATTCCTTCTATCTCTTCCGCCCGCGTCAGTGTCTTGGTAAACGCGAAATCCGGATTGACCACTGTCGCCGCCGCTGCCGGATCCGCATCGGATACCCAAGTCGAAGAGCTGTCATCCATTGCCGCCTCTGGAACAGGCTTAGGCGCAGGCGGCTCGCTTATGACAATCGGCTTTTCCTCTACCTCCGGTTCTTCATCAAGGGCAAAATCCAGTTCGGATTTAGCGCCGGTTGGTTTCGATACAACCATCGTGGCAACAGACTCCGGCAGCGACTCTTCAGCTTGCTCCATCGCTGCCAGATCGAAATCCAGATCGCTGTCCGTCGCTGGTTTCGTCGCCGTGCCTTCGCGCAACATCTGCAACAGGGGATCATCATTGGATACTCCCGACAGGCCAGAATCTGATTGTTCAAGCGGCAGAGCGCCAGTCTGTTCCGGCGACATGGCGCCAGTATCCGTTCGTATGGCAAAAGCGATAGACGACGTGCCGACATCTGTGGCATAGAAACCCTTGCCGCCGTAGAGCTGATTGCCCGGATCAAGCACGGATCCCATCGCCACAACCTTTTCCCAATCAGCGCCCTTGCCGCCGGTTTGCGCATAAACTTCCCTGGCGATAACCTCAAATTCCACGGCACTCTTGCGATTGGCGTAAATTTCCAGCAGTTTGACGCGGATCGCAACCCGGTTCGGGTCTTTCGGCAGGGCATCCAGCAATAACTCTTCCGCTTGCGCGTCCCGAGCGTATGACATGTACACGTCCGCCTCCATCACCGGATCAACCTCATCCATACCGAAGCTGTCAGGCAATGCCTGGCTCAGTTCTGAAGGCGGTGTTGTGGCAGTAGCTGTTTTGACATTTTGTCCGGTCGTGACCTGGAAAATCGAATTCAAACCATCATCCGTAAAGCCGGAAAGGCCGGAGACAAATCTCTCGCTGGTCTCGGAATCAAGATCAGCATCATCTTCTTCATCTCTCGCCTTCTTGCGGCGCATGTAGAACCAGCCCCCTCCCAACAATGCCAAGAACAGAACGCCGCCCAGCAAAGGCAGAACTCCCATACCCTCTTCTTCAAACTCGCTGCTGTCCAAGGCAGGAGAAGGCGGCGCGGGAGGCGTAACGACTAGCGGCTGTGGCTGTTCCACAACCTGTGGCGGCTCTGCTACAAGCGGCTGTTCTTCCTGACCTTCAAAGCCATCTTCTATACCAGGGTCATCTTCGGCTCCCAGTTTCATGAGCATGTCTGATTCCTCAATGCTCTTTATTTCTGCTTGCTGTCTGGCTAACTCCGCTAACCTATCTGCTTCAGCCTTTAGCTCCGCTTCTGCAGCCTGTAGCTCCGCTTCCGCAGCGGCTTTTTCAGCCGTTAGCCTATCTGCTTCAGCCTTTTTAGCCGCCTCAGCCGCTAGCCTATCTGCTTCAGCCTTTTCCGCCTCAGCAGCTAGCCTATCTGCTTCAGCCTTTTTAGCAGCCTCAGCAGCTAGCCTATCTGCTTCAGCCTTTTTAGCCGCCTCAGCCGCTAACCTATCTGCTTCAGCCTTTTTAGCCGCCTCAGCATCAGCAGCAGACTGTGCCGCTTTCTGTCGTTCCTCGTCCAATTTAGCCTTCTCGGCGGCAATACGTTTATCTCGCGCCGCCACTTCCTGTTTCAGCCGCTCAGCATCCCGCTCCAGCTTGGCTGCGCGCTCGTCATTTTTTTTAATCTCACGCTCACGCGCCGTCATTTCACGCTCGCGCTTCCTGTCTTCCGCAGAAATTGCAGTCTGCCCGGCATCTATAGCCGGACGGGGCGCAGCAGGTCTCGCCACAGTAAAAGTTGAGCGATAAACCTTACGCGCCTCTTCCGGGGAAAGCTGGCTAGCTTCCGCCACAGAAGGAATCCGCAGAATCGAGCCTGTCAACAAACGATTCGCGTCGCCGTTTGCAAAAGCGACGACATTGTTACGGTACAAAGCAACGACCATCTGCTCCAGCGTCAGGCCGCCGGAAAGATTACTGCGCGCAATGCTATGCAGCGTCTCGCCGCTTCTGACGGTGTGGCCTACTGCTCCGCCATCTTCGGCTTTGCTGTCAGCCTTGGCATCCGGTCTGGCAGATGGCGTGGAAACCTCACGCCCCCCTCGCCTAGTAGCACTAGCTTCCTGCTGTGCTGCCTGGACAGCTACCTGAACGCTAGGCGTGGCACGGCTATAACGCGCCGCGCTGTCCGGCATGGTGGAAACCGGCGCGCCTCGCCCTTCCACAACAGGGTCGAGCAGGAACGTATATCCTTTTGTCAGGCGTCCGTCCGGCCAGGTCAAATCCAGCATGAAACTCATGATCGGATCGCTGATCGGTCCGTCGGAAGTTATCTTGATCACTACGTCATTGCCGCGTCTCTCCAAACTTATGCGTAGTTGCCGCAGGCTCGTGGCATAGTTCATGCCATTAATGGCAAAAACTTCCGGCGAAGCCAGACGCGCTTCCATGCCCGGAATTTCATTAGCCGTCGCAGTCACAACGATTTCCGCGCGCAAGGGTTGCCCCAGGGCGGAAAATACTGTGATTTCGTTCAAACCTGCCGCTCCAGCCAGAGGAGACAGAAGCGCCAGCAGAAGACTGGACGCTACGGCGCCATTAGAGAAAGGAAAAATATTTTTCTTCATCACGCTGCCACCTTGTAAGCATCAATGGTTGAAAAAACTTGCCCCTCGGTTTGCCCGACGGGAAATACCTCATCCAAAGAGGCGGACGGCCTGCCGGAACGCCCGACCGGCCTGTCTCTGGATGAGGAATCTTGCTGTCTTTGTATTTCCTGCAAATTCTGGTCTTTCAATTCCAGGAGTTTTTGCAGATCGGAGACGATTTTTTCCAGCGCCGCAACGCGATCCCTGGATTCCTGCAAACGTCTGTTCTGCGCGATCATGTCCTCTTCGCTCACACCGGCGCGACCCGTGGTCGGATTGATGCGGGAAACCTGCACCCTGTCGCCTCCGTCGGCAGACTGCAACTTGTCGTCCACACTGGCAGTAACCGTGCCGGTCACAGAACGCCCGCCTGCGGTCGTTGTCGCGCTCGCATCGCCGACGCGGGACGCCAAGGCGCTACGATATTGATTCCAGGCGGCGGTTTGGGTGCGAATCACCTGCCTTGCTTCCTGCTGCGTCACGAGAGAGACGTCAATTTCATCAGCCAGACGCAATACCGCGCCTTGCCGTAAGCGGTTCATGTTGTTGTCGACAAAGGCTTGAGGGTTATTTTGGTAGAGCGTCACCAGCATTTGCTCCAGACTGACGCCGGATAACTGGTTGGCCACGGCAATGCGGTGCAGGGTATCCCCCTTCTTGACCACATACTCGGCAGAGGTTGCGGAAACTGTCGACCGGGGTTGCGCCGCTGGTTGCTCTGTGATCGCCTGCGCTTCTGCGACCGGCTCCTGCTCTGCGACTGCCTGTGCTTCTGCAACCGGTTGCGCGGATGATTCCTGTGCGATTGTCTGTGCTTCTGCTACCGCCTGCGGCTCTGCGACTGCCTGCGGTTGTGCGACTTCCTGCGGCTGTGCGACTTCCTGCGGCTGTGCGACTGCCTGCGGCGCGGGCGTTGCCGCCGGCGAGGAGGAAGACACGGAAGGCATTACTGTGGCAGCACGATAGAGCGTCTGCGAAGCGACTTCCGGGGGATCGAGCAAAACCGTATAACCGCGCATCAGGCGACCGGCCTGCCAGTTCAACTCAACCAGAAGGTCAAGATAAGGCTCATTGATCGGCTCGGTGGAACGAATGACGACAACGTTGTTCTCACCCTGCTTTTCCAATGACAAGCGTAAACGGGTATGTTCATGGGAATAGCCAAGCCCGGCTCGGGAGAATTGCTCCGGGCTTGCCAGACGCACCGTCATTGAACCAAGCTCGTCCCGTGTAGCCGAAACATTGATCTCCGCCCGCAGGGGCTGCCCCAAAAGCGAATGCACCCTGATCCCTTCCATTCCGGCCGCGCCCGCCGATGGGACAGACAGCGCCATGACAAGAGAAAAGGCAGAGGCGGTCAAGAACGCGCTGCGCCTCGCTGTAGAGCGCGCGCCTTCTTGAATCCCATCTATCAGCAAGCAATTTGTTGTCACGTTGCCACCTTTGTTTCCTAATTGGATTTTCAAAATAACATCATATACTTAGACGCGCAAGCTAATCTTGATTCTCAGGAAAAGTTCTTTCGGCATTTTCACCACACATATCGCCCGAAAAACATGCGTAAACAGGAATTTTCCTGTTTACGCAATTTTACGCGCCTTTCAGTCCAGGAGAATACGCAACATGCGTCGTAACGGCTCGGCTGCGCCCCATAGCAATTGGTCGCCAATGGTAAATGCCCCCAGGTATTCCGGCCCCATCGCCAATTTGTGAAGCCGCCCGACAGGAACGGAAAGAGTTCCCGTAACGGCGGCAGGGGTCAGATCACGCTCGGAAATTTCGCGCTCGTTGGGTACGACCTTCACCCATTCGTTGGCTGACTCGATGATTTCGGACACCTCATCAAGCGGCACATCCTTTTTCAGTTTGATGGTCATTCCCTGCGAATGGCAGCGCATGGCTCCGACGCGAACGCAGAGGCCATCTACCGGGATACTGCCCGCCGCGCGAAACTCTGGTTTACCGAGAATCTTGTTGCACTCCGCCCCGCCCTTCCATTCTTCCCTGGATTGCCCATGCTCGACTGGCGCGTCAATCCACGGAATCAGACTGCCCGCCAGCGGCGCGCCGCGAAAGTTTTTGGTCGGGAATGCCGGTGAACGCATGGTCTCGGTCACCTTGCGGTCAATGCCGAGAATGGCCGAAGCCGGATCGAGAAGCAAATCGGCCACCGACGCATGAAGCGCGCCCATCTGCGCCAGGAGTTCGCGCATATTTTGCGCCCCCGCGCCGGAAGCGGCCTGATAAGTCATTGACGATACCCATTCGACAAGATCGTGCCTGAACAGCCCGCCCAGACCCATCAGCATCAGCGATACCGTGCAATTCCCGCCGATCCAGTTCCTGCCGCCCTTGATAAGCGCATTTCTGATAATGTCGAGGTTTACCGGATCAAGGATGATTACCGCATCGTCATTCATCCTTAACGCCGAGGCGGCGTCAATCCAGTGTCCTTGCCAACCCGCGCCGCAGAGCTTCGGAAACACTTCTTTCGTGTAATCGCCGCCCTGGCAGGTGACAATAATGTCGCACTTTTTAAGAGCGTCAATGTTCCTGGCATCCTGTAGCGTCTCATTAGCCTCTTTGCCCCCGAAAACAGGGGATTCTCCCCCGGCATTGGAGGTCGAAAAATAAACGGGATCTAACATGGCGAAATCATTTTCTTCCGCCATTCGTTGCATGAGCACGGAACCTACCATTCCGCGCCAGCCAACCAAGCCTACTAGTTTCATGATGTCCTCTCAAATAATTTGATTCATCCTGCCATTAACGGCAAAGATTCCTCTACAACATGGAGCTTCTTGCTCCAAAAACGCCTGTTTGCCCCGCCAGGCAAGAAAGCGTCTGGGTAAAACGGCGTGATTATAACCAATCCCCTGACTCACAGGGAGTGAACATAACAAACGCCGCACCCTCTCCCGGCCTACGGCCACCCTCTCCCACAAGTGGGAGAGGGGATGCGTTTGCAAAATTTCAGGCATCATCTCCTGGATTTTCATGCTCCTACTTGTCTCTTTATCCAAAGAAATGACTATAACTGATTGTTTTGACGAGTATTTTTCGATCAGTAGTAACACACAACTGGTACTGCCCGGCGCAGGAGTTTCTCCCCTCTCCCGCTTGCCGGAGAGGGGGTAATGCAGGCGGCACAGGGGTCTCTCCCCTCTCACGCTTGCGGGAGAGGGGTCGGGGGAGAGGGCAACAAGCGTAATGTTGCCTCGTGCAATTGGCAATCACTTATTTCAAAGGAATGACCATAACTGTCAACATGGCGCATCCGTGCCGTTTTACTTTCCGAGTTCAGCCAGTATAGCGTCGCCCATTTGTTTCGTGCCGACGCGGGTCATACCCGACTCAAAAATATCCCCGGTTCGCAATCTCTGCGCCAGTACGTTTTTGACCGCGTTTTCCACTCTTTTTGCCTCTTCTTCCAGATTGAACGAATAGCGCAGCATCATGGCGGCGGAAAGAATGGTAGCCAGGGGATTGGCGAGGTTCTTGCCTGCAATGTCCGGGGCGGAGCCGTGCGACGGCTCGTACAGACCCTTGTTGTTTTCGTCCAGCGAAGCCGAAGGCAACATGCCGATGGAGCCGGTGAGCATTGACGCTTCATCGGAAAGAATATCGCCGAACATGTTGCCGGTCACCATTACGTCAAATTGCAGCGGCGCGCGCACAAGCTGCATGGCGGCATTATCCACCAGCATGTGCGATAGTTCCACATCGGGATATTCCGGCGCAAGCTCATTCATTACATCGCGCCAGAGCTGCATTGTTTCCAGCACGTTCATTTTGTCGACCGAGCACACCTTTTTATTGCGCTTGCCTGCGGCCTCGAACGCGACGCGCCCGATACGGCGGATTTCGGACTCCGAATAGTGCATGGTATTGAAGCCGAAACGCTCGTCATTGCGATTTTCAATGCCGCGCGGCTGTCCGAAATAAATATCCCCGGTCAATTCGCGCACGATCAGGATATCCAGCCCGGCAACGATTTCCGGTTTCAAGGTGGAAGCATTCGCCAGTTCCGGGTAGAGCACGGCAGGCCGCAGGTTGGCAAACAGGTTCAAATGCTTGCGGATACCGAGCAGGCCGCGTTCGGGGCGCTGCTCACGGGGCAGCGAATCCCATTTCGAGCCGCCCACCGCGCCCAGCAAAACAGCGTCCGCTTCCGCCGCCAGTTTTTGGGTCGCTTGTGGATACGGGTCGCCCGCCGCATCAACCGCCGCGCCGCCTATGAGCGCGGTTTCCATCTCAAAGCCCAGATTCAATGCCTCCAGCACGCGCACAGCCTGAGCCGTAATTTCAGGACCGATGCCATCGCCGGGGAGAACGCAGATTTTTTTTGTCATGTCTTTATCCTTCTGTTTCGTTTTTTTCCAATGCGGTAGCGATACGTTCGGCGGCCTTTACATGACGCTCGATCAAATCGTTCTGGCGCTCGATCAAGTCAATCTGACGCTCCAAAAGCCGAGCCGTGGGCGACTTGCTCCCCCCAGCGGAACGCATACCAAAATATATGAGGGCGTAAAAGACCAGTAAAACGATCACCAAGGGGACGATATCAATAAACCGATCAAGCAAGGATGCAATCATTTCATTTCTCCCGCGAACAGCCACGGCAATTTTTGCTTCCTTCGTTCTTCAAACACGCGAATTTCATCGGCATGACGCAGCGTAAGACCAATGTCATCCCAACCGTTCAACAGGCATTCCTTGCGAGACGCATCCACCTGAAACGGAATTATATATCCATCGGGGCGGGCAATCGTTTGTTCCGCCAGATTTACGACGAGCGAAAACCCGGGCGTGTTTTCGACAAGACCGAACAGCGCGTCAATTTCCGCCTTGGGCAATATCAGGGGCAAGAGTCCGTTCTTGAAACAATTATTGAAGAAAATATCGGCGAATGATTCGGCCAGAATCACCTTGAAACCGAAATCCGCCAGCGCCCAGGGCGCGTGTTCGCGGCTGGAGCCGCAGCCGAAATTGGCGCGCGCGAGCAAAATCGAGGCTCCCCGATAACGCTCCTGATTGAGCGCGAAATTTGGGTTCAGAGGGCGACGGCTGTTATCCATGCCCGGTTCGCCCTGATCCAGATAGCGCCATTCATCAAACGCATTAGGCCCGAAACCGGATCGCTTGATGGATTTCAGGAACTGTTTGGGGATAATCGCGTCGGTATCCACATTGTTGCGATCCAACGGGACTACAAGACCGGAGAAAGTGACGAACTTTTCCATGCCGAGCTTTTCCATGCCGAATTTTTCCATGCTAGTGGCAGACGTATCCGCCCTCGTCCGCGCCATGCACCTGTCCGTGCGCTATTTCTTCCATGCTTGCGGGGCGCACTGCCGTGACCGTGCAGGTGAATATCAACGCATTTCCCGCCAGAGGGTGATTGCCATCCAGCACCACCTGGTCGTCCGCAATGTCGGTGACGCGATACAGGGTAAACTCTTCTTCGCTGCTCCCTTCCGGCGCGCCTTCGAGTACCATGCCTACTTCCAGATCACGCGGAAAGGCATCGCGCGTCTCCAACTGAACCAGCTCCGGGTCATATTCGCCGAATGCCTCGTCCGGTTGCAGACGCACGGTCGCACTCTCGCCAATCCGCTTTCCATGCAGGGCTTCCTCTATTTTCGGAAAGATGTCGTCATAGCCGCCATGCAGGTAAACCAATGCTTCGCGCCCTTCGTCGACCAGACCGCCGTCCGTGTCCGTTACGCTATAGTCAAGCGTTACGACCGTGTTCTTCAATACCGTATGCATACCAGTCATTCAACCAAAACGAAAGAATGTATTTTAACAACATCTTGGCGAATTGTCAGCAGGAGCAGTGTTATTCCACACCGGGATACTGTTGTTATACAATATGCGCCTCCTTCAAGATGGATGTTTGCAACGAAGGCGAACTTTCACCATACAGAGGCAAAAGATGACAAAATTATTCGGAGGCGACAAGACAAGCGCATACGAGGCGGCGTCCAAAGCGCAACAGATAGCGTTTGCGCCTGCTTTCTTTCAGGCCATAATCGTCTTGCGAGACAAGGGCGTTCTGGCATATTTGAACGAAAACGACGAAGGAAAGTCCGAGATGGAAATAGCAAAATCTTGCTCGTTGAACGATTATGCCGCTCGTATTTTGCTTGAAGCCGGTGAACAAGCTGGCGTTTTAATCTTTGCCGAAGGGCGGTATTACCTGTCAAAGACCGGATTCATGCTGATTTCAGACGAAACGGCAAGAAGAAACATGAGCTTCATTAACGATGTCTGCTATCAAGGTCTGTTTTTCCTTGGCGAATCAATTGACAAGGAAAAACCTGTCGGGCTTGAGGTTTTTGGCGAATGGGATACTATCTATGAAGGGCTTTCGCAGTATGATGGCGGATCAAAACTCCCTGAAAATGTGAAGAATAGTTGGTTTGAGTTTACTCATTACTATTCGGACGCTGCATTTAATGAGGCGCTGAAGATAATTTTCCTTGATAATTCAGCAAAGAAGATTCTTGATGTCGGAGGAAATACCGGCAGATTTGCCATAAAGTGCGCGCAGTATAACAAGGACGCAAAGGTCACTATATTAGACAAGGAAGGACTATTAAACGTAGCAAAGGAAAACGCAAGGAACGCAGGGCTTATTGATCGAATAGACGGCTTTGCGCTTGATCTTATTGACCATTCCAAAGAATTTCCCACAAATTACGATGCGGTTTGGATGAGCCAATTTCTGGATTGCTTCCCGCCGAATGATATTGTGGAGCTATTGAAGCGCGGAAGAAAAGCATTGGCTGAAGGCGGGTATTTGTACATAATGGAGCCTTTTGTTGATACACAGCAACATCCGCAGGCAAAATACGCGCTTGTAGGCACATCTCTTTATTTTACCGCAATGGCAAATGGAACTTCCAGAATGTATCGCTGCGGCGAGATGATAGAATACGCGAAGGCCGCCGGTCTGGAGCTTGTAGAGCAATTTGACGGCGTGGGCGCATTTCAGACTATATTGAAACTTGAAAGCCGCAGTTCATAACAGCGGGAGAGAAGAAAAAATCGCACTCCGCAACAGTCGTTTTATTTCATGCGATTGACTTGGCACGAACCGGAAAACATGACCAACTGCGGCGAAAATACTTCGGTCACGCAAATCCGCTCGGATCGTGACGAAAAAACAGAGCGCCTTGCCAGAAAAAACGATTGCGGATTATCTCCCAACAGCATGGCGCTTTTGGCGTACAGGGCGTGTTGCCGATTGACGCGCTTGAAATAAACGGGGCCGCGCCGAATATCAGGACATGCAAACAGGATTGAACCCAGGGAGTTGTTGCCCGCCCGCCTGAATGATCGCGCCAGACGACCTGATTCACGAGTCAGCAAAATACTGTGCCCGAAAACAAGCGGCGCACCATCGCAGACCAGACTGACTTCCCGCACCGGAGCCGTTGCGCCTTGGGAACTATTGCCGGGCAAGCGCAAAAATGCTTCGTCTGGGCATACCCTCATAAACCCGCTTTGATACACCACAACCCGAAAATCCTCACAGAACGCGCATAGGCGATCAGTCAAGGAGCCGCGACAGGTCAGCCATGAATACATAGGGTCGGTCACAGGCACAGGCGGCACACTACCCCACCGCCAGCGCGGATTCAATTTGCAATTCATGGCTTTCCGAAGCAGGCGAGGAATGGCTATATGGCCTTCCCCGCATCAGCATTTCCGCGCAAAGACCGATCAACGTTTCAGTTTGACGACATCGCCTTTCAAGGTTACAGCGGCCATGATGCTTCCTACATAGCACTCAAATTGATCGTTGCTTCTGAAAGTTTTTTTCTTGAAATAACTTTCGATATTGATGACGGCATTGCCGCCCTCTTTTCTGGCGCGCTCCTGAAGCGAAATCAGCGCCGACAATATGACATGGTTGCACGCTTCTGCGGCGCTCTTGTTGGCGGCGTTTGTTCTCTTGTTGCTGACAACTCCTTTGGTCAATCTGGCTTCAACAGCCGAGTGCGGTTGATTGCCAAAGTAAAACCGGATGTCGCCATCGAGTTTCGCTTTGGCTTCGCTCGTTTCAAGGGCGCTTTTGACCGGCAGGACATGCGCGGTATCCCGCGCTTGAGCGGTGATCGCGCACAGGGAAGCGAACAGAGCGGCTAAGGCGGCTGTTTTAAGGGACATTTTCATGAGGTTCTCCTTGGTAAAAAATTAATTCCATCGTTTGAAAATCAGCGACGTGTTGATGCCGCCAAAAGCAAAATTGTTGCTCATGACGTATTCACAGTCAAGAGCGAGACCATCGCCCCGCACATATTCGAGCGTAGCGCAACGCGGGTCGACCTGCTCCAGATTCAGCGTCGGCGAAAACCAGCCGGTTCGCATCATTTCAATCGTCAGCCATGCCTCGATGGCTCCGGCTGCGCCCAGGGTATGCCCCACATAGCTCTTCAGTGACGATATGGGCATTCTCTCGCCGAAAACGGCATGGGTAGCTATTGTCTCCGCAATGTCGCCCAGTTCGGTAGCTGTGCCGTGACCGTTTACGTAACCGATGGCTTCTGCCGGAAGACAGGCGTCGGCAAGCGCCAACCGCATGGCGACGGCCATGGTCTCGGCTCGCGGTTGGGTAACGTGCGCGCCGTCGCAGTTGGTGCCAAAACCGACGATTTCGGCATATATCCGGGCATTTCTGGCACGGGCATGTTCAAGTTCTTCGAGGATCAGCGTGCCTGCACCTTCGCCGATCACCAGTCCGTCGCGGTCGAGATCGTAAGGGCGCGGCGTTATGCCGGGCGCGTCATTATGGGTGCTGGTGGCAAGCAGAGCGTCAAAAACCGCCGCTTCCGACGCGCACAATTCGTCGGAACCTCCGGAAACCATCACATCGGCATGGTCGTAGCGGATGGCTTCATAGGCGTAGCCGATGCCCTGGCTGCCGGATGTGCATGCGCTTGATGTGGTGATAACCCTGCCGGTCAGTCCGAAAAAGACGGCGATATTGGCCGGCGCGGTATGCGCCATCATCCGTAGATAACTGTTGGCGGTGAGACCTTCGAGCGAACGGCCTCTCAGGAGCTGCGCGAAATCGGTAACTGCGCCAGGCTCACCGAGCGAGGAGCCGTAGGATACGCCAGTACGTCCCGAATTCAGTACCGGGTGATTGAGCAAGTCGGCATCGGCAAGCGCCCATTCGCTGGCTAGACACGCCATAAGGGCGACGCGCCCCATGCTGCGGGTACGCTTGCGGGAATAATGCTCCGGCAGATCGAACGGCGCTGCCGGCGCGCCTAAGCAGGTGCGAAGCCCGATAATATCAGCCCATTCGTCCATATAGCGGACAGCGTTCTGTCGGGCGCGCAGGGCGCGTTCGGCATCCGCCCAGTTGTTACCAATCGGGCTTATGCCTGCCATGCCGGTCACGACAACACGACGATTACTCACAGCATACCTCCATCAACAGCGATTACCTGCCGGGTGATATAGGCAGCGTCATCGCGCATTAAAAAGGCGACGGCAGCCGCGACTTCTTCCGGCTTGCCGATTCGTCGCGCCGGAATTACCGGCAGGGCGTGTTCAAGCACTTCCGGCGACGCCATTTCGGTGTCAATGAGGCCGGGAGCGACGCAATTCACGGTAATTTGCCGTTTCGCCAGTTCCAATGCCAGCGCCTTGGTGGCTCCGATAATACCTGCTTTTGCGGCGCTGTAGTTGACCTGTCCGCGATTGCCGGAGATTCCGGAAACGGATGATAGCGTGACAATTCGCCCGGGGCGGCGAGTTTGCGCCATCGGCATGATCAAGGGGTGGAGGACATTGTAAAAACTGTCGAGATTGGTCTCAATCACCCGATCCCAGTCGGCGGCGGGCATGGCGGGAAAGGCATTGTCGGCGGCAATGCCCGCGTTACATACCACGCCGTAATAAACGCCGCGCGCGGCTATATCGGTCTCCAACGCCTGCCTTGTCGCTTCGCGGTCGGCGACATCGAACATCAGCAGCCGGGCTTGCCTTCCTTGATCGGCAATGGCTTTGATGACGGCTTCAGCCTGGGCGCGTTGGCTGCGGCAGTGGACGACGATATCGAATCCGTCTTCTGCCAGACGCAAGGCAATGGCGCGACCGATGCCCCTGCTTGCGCCGGTTACGAGCACGGTTCTGGGAGAAGACTGGAGCATAAGGGTTTATTGATCGGAAAATAGCGTCATTGTAACGCCGCAGCGCTCTCGTGTGGGGATGCGGACTGTCGCAGATAAGCGTCCACATCGTCGGGCTGGAATACCATCAACGACGCTTCGGCAAGCAATGCGCCGTCGGCATTATGCAGCGTACAGCGCATCATTGCCAAACCGTCGTCAGTCATCAATTCCTCGGCGGCTGCGACACGCAACATTTCGCCTACGCGAAACTCCGGCACATGGCTTTGGTAATGGCGCGTCCCGACCAGAAAACCGACTTTGACCGGCAACCCTCTTGCCAACGAGCGCCAGCCGGACAGAGCGCCGACGGACTGCGCCATGTATTCGACGCCGACCCAGCCGGGAACGGCTGCGCCGTCGCAGTACGGACTATCAACCTTGATGGCGACTTCACAGACGATACGCAATTCTTCGACCTCGACAACACGGTCGAGCAATACCATCGGCGGACGGTGCGGCAGGTAATCAATGATCGGGCGATAGCTCATGGCATGAAAAGGTCAGGTTGTTTTTAGCAGCAACGCGACGTTGCTGCCGCCGAAGGCGAACGAGGTTGATAACGCCGCCTGTATCGGCTCTGCGGCTCGGGTAAAGGGCTTGATCAGCGACAGGGGCGGATCATTTGGATCATGGATGCCATCCCACAGGTGCGGCGGCAGGCGATTGTCGCTATCGGTCAATGTCAGCCAGGTCAATGCCGCTTCCACTGCTCCGGCAGCGCCCAGCGTGTGTCCGGTCAATGGCTTGGTGCCGCTGGCCGGACAATGGGGGAAAAGCCGTGAGATGACACGGCTTTCCATTGCGTCGTTATGCTGTGTGCCCGTGCCGTGCAGATTGATGTAGCCGATGTCTGCCGCCGCGCAACCGGCGCGATCCAGAGCTTCGAGAATGGCGTTGGTCGCGCCCGTGCCTTCCGGGTCGGGAGCCGAGATGTGATGCCCGTCGGACGCTTCGCCCCAACCGGCCAGAGCGACCGTGTGTTCATCTGCATCTGTTTGCCGCCGCATCAAGAACAATGCCGCCGCTTCACCGATGTTTATGCCGCGACGATTGGCCGAAAACGGCAGACAAATTGTTTCGCTTACCGCTTCAAGCGAGGAGAATCCGGCAATGGTGAAACGGGTAAGCGTATCAACGCCTCCGGCGATCACCAGATCAGCCAGACCGGAGCGGAGCAGCCTTGCGCCGCTGATAAGCGCACTGGCGCTTGATGTGCAGGCGGTCGAGACGCTGTAGGCAGGTCCCTTGCAACCGAGATATTCGGCAAGCATCCGGGATGGCGATCCTAATTCCTGCTGGCTGTAATGGAAACCTTCGGGAAAATTCCCGGTCTGGCAGTAGTGGCGAACAGCAGCCTCGCTCTCGCCAATGCCTGTAGTGCTGGTTCCCAGAATTACGGCAATGCGGCGCGCCGGAATGTCGCGCGCCAGACTCAAAAATGACGATTCGATTTGCGCGAAGGTTGCCAGCAACAGGGCGTTGTTGCGCGACTGTTGCTGAATCGGAAAAGAGGTAAGCGACGGCAATGGCGTATCGGCATGGCCGAGCGTCAGAACCCGCCCCGGACTGAATAAGTCGCTCTGACGCATACCCGGACTCCGCCCTGCGAACAGGGCTTCGCGGACATTTGCAAGGCCATCGCCCAACGCGCAGGAAATCGCGGGCGGCAGCAGTATGATCGGGTCAGGGCGCATCGGAAGTTGTCTCACTGCTATCAAGCGTCAGTCGATAGTATAGCGCGTGGTTGTCAAGCGCGACGCGCCCCTGCCACGGCGAACCCTCGGCGTAGCGGATGGAAATGTTGAGCTTCCCGTTGAGAAAAATCTGCCGCGCCCCTTTTTCTTCGTGAACCGTCCAGCCGGAGGGCAGCGCGGCGCGTAAGGCATCCGGCGGCGCGTATGCCAGCATCAAGTCATTGACGATACGAACGGCAGAGAAGCCGTCGGGCAAAGGCTTTGTCTCAATGATTTTTTCACCGTCGTAATCAAAGCTGAACAAACGCGCTCCGAACGCAAGACCGATCACTGTCAATGTGTCGTCATTGACATCAAGCGCCATTTCCATTGTTTTCTGTCCGCCAGGCCAAGTGATTATTGCGCGTTGCTCGACGGTTTGGATTCCTAGCGTTGCCGGAGCTATTTTCAACAATGGCAAGCCGCCGGAAAGCCAGAAAGAGGCGCAGGCGGAAAGGCAGAGCGCCGCCAGCAAAGCAAGCGCGGAACAGACATTAGAGCGGCTTGGATTCAAGCGCGCCGATGCCGCTTTGCCGCCAAGCCCCTGATAGTTGCGGAAATCGCTATAACTGCGGGAATGACTATCAAAAGAGGCTTGGTCTGGATACATTATTGACTACCCTGTATGCTTCTGGTTGATGCTGTAGCGCGGGATTTCAACCACCAGGTCGGTATTGCCAAGAATCACCTGACAGGAAAGGCGGGAAGTCGGCTCCAGCCCCCAAGCCTTGTCAAGCATGTCTTCCTCGCATTCGTCGGCTGCCGTCAGGGAACCAAAGCCCTCGCGCACGATGACATGGCAGGTCGTGCAGGCGCAGGACATTTCGCAGGCGTGTTCAATTTCAATGCCGTTTTCAAGCAACGCCTCGCAGAGCGATTGCCCTGCCACCGCTTCAAAAGCCGCGCCCTGGGGACAGTACGCCTCACTCGGCAATACGATAACGCGGGTCATTTTTCGGTCTCCTCATTGGAAATTGCCGTCCTTTTGCCCATTTCTTCGGCAATGCGGCTTAGGTCTTCCAGTTTTTTGCCTGCCAACGCCCTTTTAATCCCTTGATCCATGCGGCGTTGCGCGAATTCTTGCGTTTCGGCGGACAGGTCGTCCAAAGCCACCGTGATTTGCCTCCGATTGTCGCCAAGGAGCGACGCTTGCAGATGTGTCACGGCGGTTTCGATCCGGGCGATTTCCTCTGCGTTCAAAAGGCTGGCGTCCTCTTTCAGAGCGGTTTGCGTCGCTTCTATCAGGCGTTGTCCTTCGACCTGCGCTTCCTTCAAGGCGCGACGACTGGCGTCGTCCCTGGTATGCGTGATTGAGTCCTTCAGCATGGCGGCAATTTCGTCGTCGGAAAGCCCGTAAGAAGGTTTGACCGTAACGCTTGCCTCAACGCCGGAAGTTTGTTCCCGCGCGGAAACGGACAACAGACCGTCGGCATCCACCTGAAAGGTGACAAGAATCCGCGCCGCCCCGGCGGTCATCTGGGGAATGCCCCGCAACTCAAAGCGGGCAAGGCTTCGGTTATCAATGACCATTTCCCGCTCGCCCTGCGCGACATGAATCGCCATTGCGCTCTGACCGTCCCTGAAAGTGGTGAATTCCTGGGCGCGTGTGGCCGGGATTGTGGTGTTGCGGGGAATGATTTTCTCGGTCAGTCCGCCCATTGTCTCCACGCCCAGAGAGAGCGGGATAACGTCCAGCAACAGCCAGTCGTCATCACCCGTCCGGTTTCCCGCCAAAAGATTTGCCTGGGTCGCCGCGCCCAGCGCCACCACTTTTTCAGGGTCAAGGTTATTCAACGGCTCGCTTCCGAAAAATCCGGCTACCGCGCGTTGCACTTGCGGCATTCGGGTCGAGCCGCCAACCATGACCACGCCCTTGATTTCATCCGGGCGCAGTTTGGCGTCCCGCAGCGTTTTTCGGACGGCTTCCAACGTCTTGTTTACCAAATTGCCGGAAATTTCGGCAAACACCTCTGTTCCCAAGGTGAGGTTTACTGCGGTTCCGCTGGCGAGACCAAGAGAGATCGGCGCGACATCATGTCGGGAAAGAAATTCCTTGGCTTTTCGGGCGGCTGTCATGAGTTGCTGGGCATCTTCCGGTGAGAGTGGCGGGAGGTTGGCTTCGGACAACGCCCAGCAGAAAATACGGTGATCGAAATCGTCCCCGCCCAGCGCGGAATCTCCGCCTGTCGCCAATACTTCAAATATGCCTTTGGAAAGGCGAAGGATGGAAATATCGAAAGTTCCGCCGCCCAGGTCATATACTGCGTAAATGCCTTCCGCCGCGTTATCCAGCCCGTAGGCGATGGCTGCCGCAGTCGGCTCGTTCAAGAGGCGGAGCACATGAATGTCGGCGAGCTTTGCCGCGTCCTTGGTCGCCTGACGCTGGGCATCGTCAAAATAGGCGGGCACGGTGATTACCGCGCCGACCGGCTCGCCGCCCAGATGAGCTACCGCCATTGCTTTTGCCGCCTTCAGGATTTCCGCTGAAATTTCCACCGGGCTTTTTTCTCCGGCGCGGGTTTTGAGAAGAGCCATGCCGGGAGACTCAAGAATCTCATAGGGCATTGATTCGATATGGGCTATGTCCTGCCGTCCCCGCCCCATGAAACGCTTGACGGAGGCTATCGTATTTCTGGAATCCTGCGCCTGCCAGCGCTGCGCTGCGTAGCCGGTCTCTATATTGCCGTCCGGCGCGTAACGGACGACGGAAGGCAGAAAGGGTCTGCCAGCCTCGTCGTTCAACACTATCGCCATGCCGCTTTTTACAGTGGCTACCAGCGTATGGGTCGTACCCAGGTCAATTCCCATTGCAAGGCGGCGTTGATGCGGGCTTGCCGACTCGCCCGGCTCGGAGATTTGAAACAAAGTCATTCAATGGTTCCATGTGGTTCTGCCGAGGACATTATCGCACGACGAAGCGGAAAAGGAGAGACCGGCGCGGCAACCGCGCCATTTTGCCCTGTTGAGCGGATTTAACGCAGTTTTGATTTATGGATGTACTGATTTATTCCCTGCCACAGCATACTATACATATGGTATAATTGAGTGATTGCAAGATTCTCTGGAGCGAACATGCAAGGGAGTTTTTCTGAACTGGAATATGCGTCGAAGAATAAAGTGACACGCCGTGATCGCTTTCCGGGAGAGAAGAACGCGCTAACGCCTTGGCCTGAACTCATAAGCGAAACAGCGACCACGCCGCTGTAGGGGTTAAAAATTTTTAATCCCTACGCCGCAAGCGGTAGCTATTCGGCAAACCCCCGGCGCTAACGCGCCACCCCCTTTTATAAAGGGGGCTAACCCCAAAGCTGCTCCGACGCAAAGCCCCCTTTCATAAAGGGGGTGTTCCGTAGGGACGAGGGTTTGCAAGCCGCAAGCGGGCGAGTGGGTGTCGTAGGGGCGAACCCGCGTGTTCGCCCGATGTTGGGGCGTGTCCGCGCTATGGGCAGACACATAGGTCTGCCCCTACGGCGGTAACATGGCATTGGGCGGCGACGCGGCGTTGGTGTCAGCCCCCTTTTGGCTTTGCCGCAAGCCAAAAGGTGTCGCCGCGCATTGCTGTTGTTTGCTGGTAAAACGTCAGAGTCAGAACTCGAACTTCAGTTGCAATGAGCCGGTCACGCCCTGGCGTCTTCCCGTATAGCCTTGCACGCCCAAATCAATGGACAGGGGCGTGCTTCTGGAAGGCGCGAATGAAAGACCGAGTTCGCCCACGCCCGTGCCGCCCTTCAAGGAAGGCGCGGCAATGGATTCGCCATTGGCCGTGGCCTTGACCTTGCCGCCGAACTCGTAGTCATAGTACGCGCCCACATAGGGAGAGACATAATCGCTC
>Ga0099364_10002197_pt1 | contig 31320 bp, 30 predicted proteins | sample TergutTh196P3_FD_73070 | JGI IMG/M metagenome (GOLD analysis project Ga0099364, IMG submission 73070) | Microcerotermes parvus P3 segment gut microbial communities from Pointe-Noire, Republic of the Congo - Th196 P3 | ecosystem: Host-associated > Arthropoda: Insects > Digestive system > Gut ... | reverse complement strand
AAAAGCCCAGCTGACTATGTATCGGTAGGCGACTTTTACAAGGTCTATGGTTACGCATGCCTGTATGCTTGTTTGCATAAAGTCCCTATAACGAATTTGACAATCTCTTTTATCGAAAGCCGGCTTCCCAAAAAGCTGTTTAAACATCTAAGAGACATTCGTGGTTATATGGTTGAAAAAACCAGTCCCGGGATATATACTGTGAAAGGGGACATATTACCGATACAGATAATTAACAACAGGCAGCTTTCGGTGGAAGAAAACCTGTGGTTGAAAAACTTAACCGACAGGCTTGATCTTAAAGGCTATTTGCAGATTAATACTGAAATAGCCCGCTTGGAAGAAACTATAAACGTAGGAGCATATTTAAACGTTTTAGTGCAAGCTAACGTAAATATCTTAGAGGAGGCAGCAAAAATGAGTAATGCGGCAAAATCATTAGATGAAGTTCTGGAAAGAACCGGCATAGCGGCCAAATGGGAAGCCAAAGCTGAAGAACGCAAAGCCCTAAATATTGCGCGGAACATGGTAAATTTGGGTTATTCCATGGAGAATATTATCTCTGCTACCCAACTTGATTCAGAAAAAGTGAAAGAGCTTCTTTAATAAGGAAAAAGGTAAGATGCCAAAATCCGCCAGCGGATTTTGGCAGTAAAAAGTGAAAAGCCCCCGAAAGCCCCAGCGTTACGCAAAGCCTTCGCATAACGTAACACCCTCGCTCCCGGCTCGCTCTTTTACCTGCTCCCTTTTATCTTTCACCTGTCCAAAATCTGCAAGGCAGATTTTGGACACTCCCTGCTACCTGCTATTTGCAACACCCTCGCTTCCGGTTCACTATTTCTATTCTCTCTTCTAACTTTTAACTTTTCCACCTATTGTTTCGTCCACGTACTGCTTCCCGCCGGCCTTGTATAAAGCCCTATGCCACCTGCTAAATACTTGGCCCGCAAATCCCCAGAAAAATTAGAATAAGCTGGAAAATTAGCGCTGCTGATAGTCCCCTTAAACCTGACACTGGTAAGCCCTGTGCAGCCGGAGAAAGCAGAAGCCCCGTTCAGGCAACGCTGCTTGACATTCGTTTTTACCTTTTTATAATCTCCAAAATCTATTATATTTGATAAAAGGGATACATTAGGAGTAAACTTGGCTAGAATTCATTTTGAAGAAACCGACGACCTTATAGACATCCGCTTTGATAATGTTTTTAAGGCAGTTTTTGCACGAAATACACCAGCTTCTCAGGGAGCCCTTTCCAGGCTCATATCCGCTCAAAACTGGAAAATACAGTTGAAAAGCCAATAGAGAAAATGAGCGTTCAGGAACAATGGGCTATATTTTTCCGGTATCTGACTGACAAGAGTAAACGGCAGAAGATAAATGAAATTTTAGAATGTGAGGAGGGAATTGCCATGGCGAGTGAGGTATTAATGAGCATCAGCAAAGACGAGGTAGAAAGGGCACGGCTAATGAGCGAGTACAAGTATGAGCTTGATATACAGAGTAAACTTGTTACTGCTGAGCGCAAGGGTAAACAGGAAATAATCGATCTTTTAAAAAGCGGAAAATCCCCAGAAGAAATAATCCGTAATTATCAGTCTTAGCACTTTTCGCTCTTTTGCCTTCCCTGCTCACTCCCCGTTTTCCGCAAGTACCGGTTGCTGGGCATCCGCTCGCTCTTTTTCCCCCTTTCCCTTTTCCTATCGACAAACAGGGTAAAAACACATATATTATATTCATGGGAGCAAACACTAAATTCAAAGACAGCGTTTTTTCATTCCTTTTCAGCGATCCCGATATCTTGCGAGAACTCTACTGCGCCTTGGAAGGCGTTACAATGCCAAAAGATGTACCCATTACTATTAACACCCTACAAGATGTTCTTTTTATGGACAGAATCAACGACATCTCATTTGAAATCGGCGGCAAACTGGTAGTTCTTCTTGAGCATCAAAGTACAATTAATCCCAATATGACCTTTAGAATTTTGTCATATATTACACGTGTGTATGAAAAAATCGTAGATAATAAGAGTATGTATAGTACAAAGCTAAAGCCTTTACCTAGGCCTGAGTTCTTTGTGCTGTACAATGGTACAGCCGAATTCCCCAAAGAAAAAATATTAAAACTTTCTGATTCGTATGAAAGCGGAGAATCCCTTGGCCTGCCCAAAAAAGAAAACCCCGCTCTGGAGCTTGAAGTCAGGGTAATAAATATAAACCATGGTAAAAACGAAGAAATAGTGAATAGATGTAAGACTCTTGCGTCGTACAGCGCCTTTGTCGGAAAGGTGCAAGACTATGAAAAAGAGGGACTGGCCAGAGGTGAAGCTATAAAGAATGCAATTAAATACTGTGTTGAACATGATATTTTAAAGAATTTTCTTGAACAAAATGGCTCGGAGGTAATTAATATGTTGTTAACTGAATGGAATTGGGAAGATGCTTTGGATGTACGTTACGAAGAAGGCAAAGAAGATGTAGCCCGAAACGCCTTAGCTGAAGGAGCTACGCTCGAGTTTGTTCGCAAAATTACTGGCATTGATCTGGAAACTCTTAAAAATATTCAGACGCAGAAAAAGTAAAAGAAAGCGAGAGCGTTACGCAGCACGCTCGCTTCCGGCTCGCTCTTTGCTCCCTGTTATTTGCTCTTTTCCCTTCCCCCTTTCCCTACAATAAAAAGCCTACGGCTTTTTATTGTAGTACGCCATTCACCACCTTAATTGTTTCGTTTCTATAAAAATTGTTACTCATCGACGGTACAGGTGAAACCGGTATATCCGTCAGCGGGCCCCAGTTAGTCCCGTCAAAAGTGCCGTATTGGGCAGTTCCATCAACAAACCAATACAACGCCGCTCCTATAGTTGCCATATTATCTGTAATTCCTGAATCATTGCCAAATACAGTACCTCCTGAAATTCGGAAAATACTCAGCAAATTATATAAATACACCCCGCCGCCATAATCAGAAGTATTCCCAGAAAACGAGGCATTGTCTTGCATGATTAAGCTGCTGGCACCTGAAACATGCACCCCACCGCCGCAGGAAGAGCTATTAATAACAGGGACCACAGTATTCCCCGATACCAAGGCATTATCTGACATAGTTAAGCTGCCGTATATACCGTAAACAACCACACCTCCGCCATATCCAACTGCATAATTTCCAGACACCGATGCATTATCCGTCATGGTAAAAGCGCTGCCTCTAACACAAACTCCGCCGCCTCCAACACGACCCGCGTTGATATCATCGGCATACCAGTAGACGCCAACCGCAGTATTCCCCGATACCGAGGCATTATCCGTCATAGTAAAATTGCCGCCTGTAACATAAACCCCGCCGCCGTAAATACCAGCAGTATTATCCGACACAGTGGAGTTGTCCCGCATGATTAGAGAAGCATTTTCTTGCACATATACCAAGCTTGCATTGTTACTAGAATGTCCAACAAGGGTAATATTATCTCCCAGGGTCAGGCAAATACCGATCTGTCCGCTTGCCCCAACAGTAAAGATCCTGCCCTGCGAAAGCAAAGTGAGATTTATTTTCCGCTCGATATTAAGTCCCAACAATGTTAGTTGTATGTTTGAATGGTTCAATGCTCTATCGTTGGTGCCGGTAATATCAATATCTTCCCCAATGAGCAGGGTATATTCTCCGGGATTGGCATTGACATAGGCAAAGACCTTGTCAACTATTGTGTTTCCTGTTGCCGGATCGTCAAAATCCCATAATTCGTCGCCCTTATACCAGCCCTTGAAATAATAATAGTAATCCGGAGCTGTTCCAAAATAAAGACCAAGCACAGTAAGGATTGATAATGTTTTTACCGGGTCAGCAGGTTTTACAAAACTGATACCGTCAATCACGATTTCATTTGTCGCTGGGCTGCCGTTATCAGGATCAAAAGTTATGGTAAGACTCCGGTCTTCCCATATCGCATAAAGTGTAAGAATATCCCCGTTATTTAAACACAGGTTAATAACCGTCTCTTCGTTTGCAAATTCCACCGACCCTTCCGTCGAGGTAGACCAGCCAATAACCACGTGCCCGATTTGGGTAAAACTGTTTGTCCTCAAAGCCTGCGCATCATCGTAAGTAAAAACCGAATCCACCATTGTACCATTGCCGCCGTTGGCATCGTAAATCACTGTATAGGTGATAGCCTTCCATACCGCATACAGGTATACGGTTTCTCCGGCTGTAGTTGTCAGGTAGCTGGCAATCTGCCCATCTGTGAATACAACCGTACCGTCCGGTTCTGTTGCCCAGCCTTCGAATGTGTAGCCGGTGCGGGTAAAGGTATTAAGAGACAAAGTATAAATCAACCCCAGTGTAAATACACTGGGCGGCATAGTTCCGTTGCCACCGTTTGCGTTATAAGATACCGTATAGGTATTGGGCGCTCCCCAAACAGCATACAGGGTAACAGATTCATTGTGGATCGTACTCAGATTCTTGACAAAACCTTCATCAGCATATTCCGGCTGTCCGTTAGGCGTTTTTGACCAGCCGTTAAAAACAAAGCCTGTCTTGGTAAAGGTATTTTTCTCCAGCTTTTCCCAAAAACCAATGGCTAACGAAGAATCCGCCATTGTCCCGCTTCCGCCGTTGGCATTGTATTTAACAGTGTAGTATTGCAGAATAATACCGGAATCGCCACTTTCGCCCTGCACCTTAACATCTGTTTTTTCGCCGTTGATAACCAGATAACCATCTTCGCTGACTTCAACGGCAATACCATCACTATCTATTATGCCTTCGCCCAATCCGCTAACAACCGACATCTTTTCCCATTCGCTGCCGTTCCATATATACGCAGTTTTATCACTGCTGTTATAATACGCCCAGTTAAGCTCGGGCTCCTCAGGAGCGGAAGCAAGCTCGCCCTTCCATACAAAAAAGGACATCACCGCTATGTTAAAATCCTGTGTATATCCCTCGTCCGCCGATCTTCCTTTTTCGATTGTTGCGGTAACGGTCGCCGTTCCGGCAGCCGTTGCAATAAAAGTATTCCCGTTGACTTCCGCCCTTGTGCTCCCAGCATCTTTTACCGACCAACTTATACTCCGGTTTGTGGCATTAAGAGGCTCCACTATTCCAGCCAGCGGCATAGTCATACCAGCCAATGCCGTTGTAGTAACACTGATGGTATTGTCAACAGCCACATAAACACCGCCATCATTGTTTTTTTAACGCCATCCGGCATTTCTCAGCCTAAAACAGCCAATACCGCAATAGCGGTAATTGCATTATGTAAAGAAAAATTATTTCAATTGAGGGATATTTCGCTTTGCCGTGGCTAAATTTGTTTAAAATCCGGTGATTAACTTCCCTAAATTTCACCTTACTTTTTGGCAATACTGAGTTATATTATTTCTTAGGGGTTTAAGGAGTAATTATGTGGGTTGCTGTGTTTATGGTTGCTTTTATTGTCCCTTTCATTGTTTGGGGCTTCATTCTTTCTTGGCGTGAAAGACAAAATTAAAAAGAAAGTAACAATTTTGCATAATTAAAATAACGAATTTGTTCATGTTTTTCACATAACGTTATGCCTCACCCCCTTCTCTGCGTCTCTGCGTGAGGATTTTTTAAAATATACTCATACAAATCCAGCACCTAACCCAGTACCTAAGAATTTAGGTGCTGGAAAAGGCACAAAACCACAAAGCCCCCGAAAACTCGAGCATTACGCAACATCTTCGCATTACGTAACACCCTCGCTCCCGGCTCGCTCTTTTACCTGCTCCCTTTTATCTTTCACCTGTCCAAAATCTGCAGATCTTGGACACACCCTGCTCCCTGCTTTCACAACATTTCGCATAACGCAACGCTTCTCGCTCGCTCTGCTCCCTGTCCAAAATCTGCCTTGCAGATTTTGGATACTTCCTTTGCCCTACTCCCAGGCGAGCCTCGGATGCCCGTCAATTCCCACACGGTTAAAGTTCCATTCACCAGTAGGGCTGGTAAATGTTTTTTCAACAAAGCCTAAGCCGCCGGGGGCGGTATCTGTCCAAATACCCGGGAGATCGAATGTGCTGGCCGCCACTGTTTCGCCGTGGGGTCCGGCAGCGCTGTACTGGACTATAGTTGGAGAGCCTTGCTGGGTTGGGCCGAAGACGCTGAAGTTTGTAACGGAAACGGGAGTAACCGGTGTAGTGACCGGCGGATTGCTGCTACGGCTAACAGTGATTCGGTAGTCTGCGCTGTTGCCTGCATTGTCGGTAAGGGTTATTTCAAAATCGTAGCTATCGCCTAGTGTGGAAAAACCGCTCAGATCGATGCCGGTAATACCGCTCCCATTCCAGATACCGCCTGACCCTGCACCGAAATCGGTCATGGCCGAACTGTCAAGGGATGCGTCAGCAAGCCCTGAACCGCCCAAGTCGCTGACGAATAAACCGCCAATTACAGCGTTGTTTATATCACCCTGTATAAAAGGTATACCTGTCATTGTTGGAGGAATACTCTCAAACACCATGGCCGGTGGATTGGCCTCGTTGTAATTATCGCTAATCTCTACACGCATACTTTGCTTTGCACGGTTCCCGATGCCGACATCCGTTGCCGGATACCCGTAAATGCGCCCCACGCCCCATGTGCTGGCTGATTTGACAGTAACGCTTGAGCCCAAGGCCGCACTGTTCGAGATTGTGCCGTTTTGCCTGTACCCCGCAATGCCGCCGGCATAAGCATTGCCTGAGTCAGACTGGGCGATTACCTTCCCTGTGCTGAAACAGTTGATAATATCGTTTTCAGTATTCGTGCCGACAAGACCGCCTGCGTTCAAGTCTCCGGTACCGCCTTGTTTGTCGGCCAGCACATTGCCTAAAGCGTAACTGTTTAATAGCCTTCCACGATATTTTCTCCCAATCAAACCGCCAACATGTACCCCAAATGTTGTTGCAATGCCATTTTGTACTGAACGAATATTACCGGTCGCATAACAATTGCTGATAACGGAAGGAATATTACCAGTGGTAAGGTTGCCTAAAAGACCGCCGATATAGCTATCGCCCGCGCTAACGGTAATAATATCAATCCGGCTGAAACACCGGGAAAGAATTCCGCCAAAATCGCTGGTAAAGCCGCCGACACAAACTAGCCCGGATGATATATTAGCATCTAAGGTTCCTGCAAGTACGCCGCAATTATTGATGGTATGAGTTCCGTCAAATCTTCCGCTAAAACCTCCCGCAAAAACACCGTATGAACCGGAAACAGTGATATTCCCTTCAAAGAAACAGTTGGTAATATTCATCATTCTTTCCGGAGTACAACTTGAACTTCCCAAAATACCGCCGATATATATTTGCCTGCTGCACTCAAGCTCAATATTCCCCTGCACCAGACAATTGTTGATATAGCAGTTTGATGTTATAGAAGTATCCGAAGGCATATAACTTTGGCCGACAATCCCGCCAATGTTTGTTGCGCCCGTGATAGGATCGGTTTGGTAGCCATCAGACGGATTTATTGTTCCGGTAAACAAGCAGTCTGTAATGTTTGTATGCCCTGAATTGCCTGTTATACCGCCGCAGTGGATTAAAAATTCACCATTTTTCCTGATGAATTCGATTTTTCCGGCATATTCAATATTCCGTATGGTATTCTCGCCGCTACTGCCGACAACGCCGCCGACATACATATATCCTGCGACACCATTCTTTTCAGCATTAACATTTGCAGGGACATATACATTGGCAATGAGTATTCCTGTAAGATAGGGATTTACCTTATCTGCGGTAATGGGGGGATCTGCGCTGGGATCAACCGTTAACCCGGTATATATCCGGTATCCGTCATCCTCATTTGTTCCTGTACCGGTTTCCCCTGCGACAGCGCCTATTTTAAGCAGTCCTGTATGAGCATTGCTGGTATAATCGACAGAAAGCGCAGCCCGGCAGTTTTCGATTTTGCCGCTTCCCTCGAAATAACCGGCAATGCCACCCAGCCGCAATTCTGAACTGCCGCTTGTGGCATTAACTCTGAGAACACTTGTTCTATCTACGCCGCGCACAATGCAGTTGAGTATCTGCGTTTTATTTGTAGTGCTGCTTACGCTTCCAACAATGCCGCCTATATTGGTAACAGCCGTAACGGTGATGCTCAGGGCTGAGTCGTTGGCATAGACAAGTGTGAGGTCGCGGATTATCGCCGGGTTTGTTGATGTGCCAGACACAAGGCCGAACAGACCGTAGTGGGTTCTTGTTGTATCGCTTGTATCAAACCCGGTAATCGTAACCGTATGCCCGTTTCCGTAGAAGTTACGGTTTGTCAGGTCTCTTGGCGTCCAAGTCGGGTTAGGAGTACTCCCAAGAGTAAAACCTCCGGTAAGGACAATGTTTGTTTTAGCAGTATCAGCAATAGCAGCAGTGAGGCTGGCCTGGCTGTTTACCTCTACGGTATTGCTTTGGTTTATATACATTCCCGGTATGTTCCATATACTTAATTCTTTCTCAGGCGCTTCGCTGCCAAGGCTGTTATATGCTACAACCCTTATATCGCGCCGTATTACATTGCCCACCGCAGTTCCGGCTCTGACATTGTCTTTACTTATCGGGCTGACAGAAAAAGAATGTTCCTTGTTGGTACCGGTGCCGGTAATGGTTCCTGCCCGCATGCCGTCTATGTACACATACGCTCCTGTCATCAGTTCAGGCGTATCCCACGTTACCGTTATTGTCCCGCCATCTTCATCGCACTCTGCCCGGAGGTTTTCCACCGGAAGCCTCTCCTCGGTGGAGTACATCACGCTTAGGCCGGTTTCAATCCAGCCGGATACATTGCCAAGGCTGTCTTCATACTTAACATACACTGCATACTGTTCACCGGCAGTCAGTTCATCAGAAGGAGTAATGGGGCCCCAGGCATTGTTCAGGCTGCCGTCTTTGTAAACCGCGAGGGGGCCGCCGGAGAACTTCACATCATCTTCTCCGACCTTTTCGATCTTCGCATACCAAAACAGGGCCGCCGCATCGTCCATTGTCCAGGGCAATGTCCAGGCGCGGGATGCGGGAATGCCGCCGTAGTCGCTCCCGTTGTCTGCAATATCAGAAAGGCCGGCAAGGGTAAGGCTTGCCGTTTCGCCGCTTTCATAAATGTACAGGTTACCGTCTCCGGTTGCAGTCTGACTGTCCATGCTGGCCCTCATGTCGGCGGGCAGCAGATCAGGGGCGGCCATATCTACCACTATCGTTACATAATGCCCCTCAGCAAGGGCATTACCCTCGTCCAGCGCAGGAACGCCGTTATCTGCATCATAATACCAGGGCAGTACCAGCAGTTGCACTATGCCCGATTTCTCGGTTAAAAGATCGTGGTTGATTGTAAAAACATCATCAACAAGGGCTATTTCGGCGGTGTTCGCTGTGTAGGTATAGGTCTTCTCTTTCTCGTTCTCGGGCGAAGACGGCTGAATAGTGCCGCGCAAATTGTACGAGAGCAGTTCCTTTACCGTTATCCGGTTGGGCGTTGTGTTAACACTGTCCTGCGGCGGTATTACGCTGAAACGGAGCTGCACGGTATCGAGCTTTTCTCCGGGGTTGTCCGGGTTAAAACGCCGGTCTATCTCAGGGTTGTTCCACTGGGTGCTCGAATCCTGGAAATAGGCGATCCGCCAATTCTCGTCGGCATCCTGCTCATTGCGCCCGGCCTCGACTACGCCGGGACGGTAGGCCCTCTGCGTCCTGCCCGTGCCGGTGGTATAGCTGATCACCATTGTTTCGTCCATCACATAACCGCTTGTACTTTCTATGCCGCCGCCCACGTACACAGTTATGCCCAACAGGGCAAGCCGGGCGGCATAAATATCGTCGTTATCTATCGGAACCAGGTTAACACGGTTGTCATATCCGGCAGGGATCTCTATCCTGAACCACGATGTTATATCGCCGTCGTCTCCGGCAAGCTGCTGGTCTCCGGTGGTATGCCTCCCTTCTACGCGGATGTTATCTGCAACGCTCTCCTCCTTAATGGGCATGTTGAACCACAGCATTATTACCTGGTCGTATGGGTAAACGGCCTGTATCGGGTTGACCGGCGGGTTGGTGTTGCGGTCAAGCCGGGGGCGCGGGCTGCACCATGGAACTATACTTACCGGCCGCTCGCTGGTATGGATGGTAACTGTCGCCCTTAAACCGTTGTCACTTTCTTCGATGTCAACACCTGCGCCATTCAGGGCATGGCTTCTTACCGCATTGGCGCTCAATGTTTTGTCCAGGGTGTCGTACACATCGGTGTAGAAGGCCAGCCATTCTTCGAAGCCATAGTTGGCCGCAGGCTCACATTCCACAGTAAACGGAAAGCCCTTGCGGATATCAATAGTAGTAATTCTGCCCACTGGAGGATTGCTGCTGTTCAGCCACAGGGGATCCGCACCCAGCCTTGTTTCCGTAAGCTTTTCCGCATTTGCCCAGGCGATTTCTGCATCAATCTTTTTCAACAGATCATTGTCTGTGTCGCCGGAAAATAGATCACAACCGATAAAAGTAAAAGCTAAAAATGAAAAGAGAAAAATGAAGATTCTGAAAGGCTTGCTTGGGTTTTTCACGGGATAAGCCTCCTTTTGTCAAATTTTACCGCGACCAAAAATAATTGTAAACAGAGCAGAGGGAAACCGGACTTTTTTTAATGTATGCCGGCTATTTGACAATTCAATAACATTGTATTATACTCTGTAATACAGAGGTATTTATGTACGATCAAATAACCACTGCAAGGCTCCCCGCGGATATCCGAAATAAACTTCTTGTACTGTCCAGAATTAAGGGCAAGACAAAATCAGACATAATAAAGGAATCTGTGGAAATGTATTATGCAAACGAAGAAAACGAGATAGATTCTTTTGTCCTGGGTGAACCATATTTTGGCAGATATGGTTCCGGTGACAGGGATCGCTCCACCTCATACAAAAAACGCATCAAAGAGAATCTGCGTGCTAAACTCGATTCTTATTGATGCCGGCCCCTTAATTGCACTTTTTGACTCCGGAGACAAGTTTCACAGAAAAGTGCGGGGCTTCCTTAAAGAGCATAAATACCGTTTTGTAAGCACCCTTGCCGTTTTTACCGAGGCTTCCCATATGCTCGATTTCAACATAAATGCCCAACGGGACTTTTATGAATGGGTAATGTACAAGGGAGTCATTATCAGTGATATTAACCAGAATGATATGCCCCGGCTTTTGAAGCTGACCGATAAGTACAGGGATATTCCCATGGATTTTGCCGACGCAACTTTGGTTATTACTGCGGAAAAAACCGGTATACGGGAAATCATCAGCCTGGATAAAGATTTCAATATTTACCGATTGCCCGGAAAGGAGCGTATACACAATGTTTTTTTCGATTGAATATGTATAGCTATGTACTTTTGGGAATATTAGGATCAGTTATCAGTAGGAACCCATATTGGCAATATATGAAAATAACGATATTATATTGGTATATACAATCTTTGGGAGTTATTTATGCCTACGATTAGACCCAGTGCAGATTTGCGGAATAGTTATAACGAAATCTCTGACTTTTGCCATAAATATACTGAGCCGGTTTTTATCACAAAAAACGGGAAAGGTGATCTTGCAGTTATGAGTATGGAAACATATGAATTATTATCCGGCAAACTGGAATTATATTCATTAATAGAGACAGGATTGGATCAAGTAAAACAGGGGAAAACAAAACCCATGAAGGAAAGCTTAAAAACAATCAGAAAAAAGATAATATAAAAATGTATTCTGTAAATATTACTGAAATAGCGGAGGAAGACATTTTATCAACAATAAAATATATCTCTGATGAATTAAAAGCTCCTAAAGCCGCAAATGATTTATTGAATGAAATAGAAAAACATGAGGAAATTCTAGGAAGAACACCCAATATATATTCAAAAGTACCAGATGAATATTTGGCAACAAAAGGATTGAAATTTGTAATAATTAAAAATTATTTGATGTTTTTTACAGTAGAAGAAGATGAAAAATTAGTAAATGTAATAAGATTTTTGTATGGCAGAAGAGACTGGAAAAATATTTTAACAGAAGAGAGATAATTTATCCTGGCATTTCTACACTTGAAAACAGTCGTTGAAAATAGTAAATTAAATTTAGAATTATCCATCTATGCCGGCGTGGTGGAATGGTAGACACTGGGGACTTAAAATCCCCTGGCCGCAAGGCCGTTTGAGTTCGAGTCTCATCGCCGGTAATTATAATATCCCCCTATTTAGGGCGTTAAGATTCCTTTCAATTCGCCCGATAACATAATGGGGGTATACCATTAAAAAGCTCATTATTATCTGTATGTTATTTGCCGCTGCGGCGCTTTATGCAAATGAGAGTGTCGTTTTTCACAATTTCCCATGGGGTACAAGCATTGAAGAATTTACCGCAAGAATGGGGAATCCGGTGCATCAGGAGAAAGTAAATGATCTTAGCTCGCTGATCTATGAGAATGTTCAGGTTTCAGGCTATTCCGTTTATATGATGGCGTATTTTTCTGCAAACGGCCTTGAGGGCGGAACCTATTACTTCCTTACCAACAGCTTTGATGAACTGATTAAATGTTACGCAGATATGCAGACACTGCTAATCGAAAGATTCGGCCAAACACTCCTTTGCGATCTGATAATCCGGGAGATGCGGCTTTATGAAACGTCCTGGAATATGGACAGCGGCTATGTACATCTGAAGGTTAATACAAGGTTTAATGAGCCTGTAACACTCTGGTACTCGTCTCCGGAATTAACCAGAAAGCTAACAGGTTCCTGAGATCATACTGATTAAAAAAGCGAGGTACACATGAAAACGGCCGTGGTATATTATTCATACGATGGAAACTGCGCCTTTGCAGCGAAGCAGATACAAAGCCGGTTTAATGCGGATATTGTACAAATTGAAGTATTAAATGAAAAAAGGCGCAGTGGTTTTGCCAAATATTTTTTCGGCGGCTTCCAGGCATTCTCCGGAATTAAGCCCGCACTAAAGCCCTATTCTTTTGATCCTGCCGCATACGATTTAATCATTCTTGGCACTCCTGTCTGGGCAGGCTCCCCCGCTCCGGCAATGAAGAGCTTCCTTTCCAAAACAAAAATCAGCGGGAAAAAAATCTGCCTCTTTATGTGCCATGCCGGAGGGCTGGGAAATGCAATTGAGAAGTTCAAGATTCTTCTGGCCGGCAATGATATTGTCTCTGCTATTGACCTGAATAATCCCGCAGAAAACAACCAGGCAGAACAGAAACAGCGCATCGAAGACTGGTGTAAGGCGATCCAGTAATCACCTTTTAAGGCTCGCGCGACCCCTGCATTTTGGGCAATACTCAAGGTTAAGCTCTGTGTCGATCAATCTGCCTTTAAGCCACTTTAGCTCATCTTCTGTTGCATAGGGCTCGCGGCAAGAGGCACATTTTAACAGGGTGAAGGTCTTTCCCCAAATGGCGCGTTTATCTCCATCATTTGACCATTCAATGGCGTCCGCCGGACAGACCCTTGCACAGGAAGCACAGCCTATACATACAGATGACGGTTCGTTAAACGGAGTTGAAACCAGTTTATGAATGCCTCGCATAACAGTTTGAATTGCCGATGTCCCCATCTCCTCGCAGGCTTTTACGCAAAGGCCGCACAATATGCATTTTTCATCTTTTTTCACGTTGAAACGCAGATTGCAGCCGGAAACGCCGTATTCGCTGCAATACTCCGCAAGGGTTCCCTCAAATGCAGGCGCACGCTCTTTTAACAGGGCAAGAATGTCGCGCCTCAGCCGGATTATTTTTTCCGACCTTGTATGCACGGTAATACTTTCCTTAACCGGATACACGCAGGAGACAACAACAGAGCGTGCGCCGCCTGGGTCTTCGACTTCTACTATACACAGGCGGCAGCAGGCCTGGCCTGGCAGCGCGCTGTGGTGGCATAACGAAGGAATCTCAATTCCGTTTTGCCGTGCAACTTCCCTAAGGAATTGACCGGCTTCGGCTTCGCAGGTTTTACCATCGATAATAATTTTCATTTTGCCGCTTCCATTGCGCAGACGCCTGCCCTGCACCGCTTTTCTTTAATATGCTCGGAATATTCCTCGGCGAAATACTTCATCGTAGTTATAACCGGATTGGCCGCGCTTTTACCCAGGCCGCAGAGCGAAGCCTGTGCAAGCGTTTCGCATAAATTTTCAAGAAGCTCCATATCCCCGGCGTCTCCCCTGCCCTCGCATACCCTGGTAAGAATTTCCAGGATCCAGCGCAGGCCCTCCCTGCACGGCGTACACTTTCCGCAGGATTCATTGGTCAAAAATGATACATAGTACTTTGCGACCTCGACCATACAGGTAGCATCGTCCATTACTATCATTCCGCCGGAACCCATCATGCTGCCGTATTGCGTAAGGGTATCGAAATCTACAGGAACGTCGAGTAACGATTCGGGCAGACAGCCCCCGGATGGGCCCCCTGTTTGAACAGCCTTGAATAAATGTTTCCCGGGAATTCCCCCGCCGATATCAAATATGATTTGACGCAGGGTAGTACCCATCGGTACCTCGACCAGTCCGCTTCGCTTGACTTTACCCACCAGTGCAAATACCTTCGTGCCCTTGCTGTTTTCGGTTCCAACCTGCGCAAATTTTGCACCGCCCTCTTTAATAATCAGCGGGATATTTGCAAATGTTTCTACATTGTTTAGTACTGTCGGCTGGTTCCAAAGTCCCTGCTCGACCGAGCGAATGTATTTCGCCCTGGGCTCCCCTACCCTGCCTTCTATGGATGCCATCAATGCCGTGCTCTCGCCGCAGACAAAGGCTCCGCCCCCGCGTGTTACGCTCAGGTGCAGGCTTTTCCCGCTGCCCAAAATTGAGTCCCCAAGCACTCCGGCTTTCTGCGCGTCGGCGATCGCTTTTTTTACACATTTAAGCGCATTGGAGTACTCATCACGAATATAAAGAAAACCCTCAGTCGCGCCGATGGCAAGGGCGCAAATGGCAATTCCCTCCAATACACTATGGGGATCCCCTTCCAGCAGCGAACAATCCATGAATGCCCCGGGGTCGCCTTCGTCGCCATTCATTACAACATACTTCGGTTGATTGTCATAACCGGCGGCTATGCGCCATTTGCGCCCAGTCGGGAAACCTGCACCGCCGCGGCCGCGCAGACCGGATTTTTCCACTTCCGAGATTATCTCGTCAGGAGTCATCGACAGGGCTTTCTTCAGAGCCTCGTAGCCTCCGCGCGAGGTAAACTCTTCTATCTTTCCAGGATCTATTTCGCCGACATTTCGAAGGGCCAGTTTTTTTTGAGGGGCATAAAAAGGATTTTCACTCTGGCTTATAATTTTTTTTCCCGAATCGTCGCGGAACAAAAGCCGTTCTACCGGCTCTTTGCCCAAACTGGCGACAATCTCCTGGGCATCTTTCGGTTTAACCCTGTAATACGAAATATCGTCGGGCATAATTCTGACAATCGGGCTGAACTCACAGAGGCCGTTACATCCCGTCTGTTTCAAAACTGTCTCGACAGAGGCATCTGCATTTGATGAAGATACGCACTCCCTTAGCGATTTGGCTACAGCCAGACTTCCGTTTGCGATACAGCCGGTTCCGCAGCAGACTAAAATTGTTTTTGTCATGAGGTTACTCCGGCTGTTTCGTTTTTACGGTATTGCGCAATTATTTCGGAAATTTTATTTTCGTCCAGCTTCCCGAAATATTCTTCCCCGATCTGCATGACCGGGGCAAGCGCGCAGGTTCCCAAACAGGCCACCGTTTCGATGGTGAACAAACCGTCCGCATCAGTATCCCCCGGTTCAATGCCAAGCAGCTGTTTTAGGTAATCCAGCACACTCATCGAGCCCCTTATGTGGCAGGTTGTGCCGTCGCAGACTCTGATGAGGTGTTTCCCCCGCGGCTCCAGGCTTAGCGAGTGGTAAAAGGTAACCATCGAATAAACCTGGGAGAGCGGGATATTTAAATACTCGGCGGCTTCTTCAATGTGTTCCTTTGGAAGATAGCCGCATTGCCTTTGTACGTCCTGAAAAACAGCAAGCGCAAACCTGCGATCCCGCGGATACTGCCGGAACAACTCCAGGAGCCTTTCACGCGGTAATATCATATTCCGAGCGCCTTCCTCTTGTTGCGGATATGCGCCATAATGCCCTCCGCAGCTTTACGCCCGTCGGCTTCAACATAAAACTTGCCGCCCGTAAGCCCTTCAAGATCATCTGTCAGCACTTTTGAAACAAGCGGACTGCCAAGCACGAATGGTGCAATGCTGATATGCGTAAACACCCCCATTGCAACAGCCCATGTGCCTATTGACACGGCTTTTTCGTGCTGCAATTCCGGCGCCGAAGCCGCTACAGGTAAATCTTTAACAGCCACGCCAAGGTAGGCTGCCAGAGCGTTCAAAAGATCTCCTATCCGGGAATTGTCTACACAGCTTCCCATGTGCAAAACCGGAGGAAGCGGCCCGCCCAATCCGGCGGCTTCGCCTACAGCGGTCAGCACCGCAAGGAGTTTTTCCCCTGCGTATTTTTTTGCGCCTGCCGGTGAAAGGAATCCGTATTTTGCGAGGGCATGCGCGGTGCAGCCTGTCGCGACAACAAGCACATTATTCGCCAAAAGCTCCTCGACCATTTCTACGGTAACCTTGTCCTGTGTCAGCTTTACATTGTTGCAGCCAACAACTCCGACTGCGCCGAGTATATTACCGGCTGCGATATTATCCACCAGCGGTTTCAACGGCTTTTCGGCATCTACCTTGGAAAGAGCGCCGACAATTGTCTCGACGCTGAATCCGCCCCAGGCCTCCGACTTGTGCGATGGAATCTGCACTTTTGCCGGATCGCGTTTTGCATAAGCGGCAATCGCCATGCGCACGGTTTCCTGGGCTTTTTTATCGGCTTCTTCATGGGTAAAGGGTATGTACTCCGCATCGGGAAGCTGCCCAATGGGAGTTGTTGTAACAACCTTGGTGTGGTAGCAGGCGGCGACTTTTGTGATCGACGGCATAAAGCACTGTACGTCTACAACCATCAGCTCGACAGCGCCGGTGATAATGGCCAGCTCCTGACTCAGGTAATTGCCGGCCAACGGCACTCCCTGGCGCATCAGCACCTCGTTACCCGAACAGCAAATTCCGGCGATATTGATGCCTGCCGCTCCGGCGGCGACCGCTTCGCCATCAAGTTTCCTTGCCCACTCAACAATTTTTTCCGATACTTCCGGCATGTGTCCGTGAACGACAATGTTAACCTTGTCGTGGCTTAAAACGCCCAGGTTTGCCTCTGTTTTAACAGGGTAGGGAATACCGAAAAGAATATCCTGAACATCGGTGCCCATTTGCAAACCGGCATAACCATCAACAAGCCCCAGTTTAAGGCACGATAAAAGAAGGTTTACCGGTGAGCCGTCAACGCCCATGGAAGTCTGATGCATGGCCGTTCTTATTTCCCTGTCAGGATTCTTTGGAAGAACGCCCAGCTTGTTCCAGGCCTCCAGCCGCTCGGCGGAAACCGAGGCTTTAAGCCACTTCATGGGTTCGTCGTCATACGAGCCAAAATCGGCTAACGCGGCAAGGGCGATTTCCAGCGCTAAATCATTGTCTGATTTGCCCTTGGCATTTATGCCGAGCTTGGCCGCAACGGATTTGATCTTGTCCGCGCCCTTAAGCTGATAGGGAGCTTTCCCCTCCGCCGCAAGTTTCAGACAGTGTATCGCCATGTAGCTGTGATCCGAATGTGAGGCGGCGCCTCCCACTATCGTACGCAGCAAATTTCTGGCGACAATTAGATCGGCATCGGCGCCGCAAATGCCCTCTTTTGGCTCTCCAAAGGGATTAACGCGGCACGGCCCCTGGAGACAATTACGGCAGCAAAGGCCCAAATCGCCGAAACCGCACTGGGGTTTTTGCTGTTCATACCTGTCCCAGGCAGTTTCAATATGTTCCCGGTTCGCTTTTTCCAGCATCTCCGCAGCGGCCGGGTCAATCGTATGATGATGGTAATGCTCATGGGAATGAGCGCATTGGTTAGAATCACACATCTTATTCTCCTTTATTGGTTTGAAGCCGCTTCGGGTGAAGCCGCCATTTCGACAATGTATTTTCTCCGCCTGTCCTTGCTAAAGCTGTCGGCTTTCGCAAAAACAAGCGCCTTGGTGGGACATGCATCTACACAGGCCGGCTTGCTGTCTAAACTGATGCATAAATCGCATTTGCTTACCGAGCAGCCGCCCTGTTTTTTAACGCCTTCTTCAATAGCGCCGAAAGGACAGGCAATAAAGCACATTAGGCAGCCTATACAGCGTTTGTCATCATGAAGAACCGCGCCGTCGCCAGCCATGTAAAGTGACTTCGTAACACAGGCCTTAACGCATTGGGGATCCTGGCAGTGGCGGCAGTTAAGCGGGAAGCCAATGCCTTTTACGCCGGGTTCAACGTGAATTTTACTCGCCGGCGGGGCTTTTTCTGATATAGCGCCGTAAAGCGTTTTTGACTCAGAATGTGCAATGCAGCACGCAATTTGGCATGAATTGCATGCAAGGCATTTTTCATCGTCAACCAGAATACTATCCATATATACCTCCTATCTGTTGTCTTTCATTAAAGAGGTCTTATTATAAGAGTACCCCGGTCAAAAAGCAAGAAAAAAATTACTTATTGTTTTAGACAGAATTATTGCGACATTATTCATAAATATGTCATGATCAAATCAGATGATTGTTCCCCCGCCTATAACGATATCGCCGTCGTACATTACCGCCGCCTGCCCCGGTGTAATGGCCCGCTGAGGCGCATCAAATTCAATATGCAGACTGTCTTCCCCAACCTGTTCGGCGAGGGCGCTCTGGGCGCTTTGCAGATAGCGGGTTTTTACCATTACGCGCATTGGCTTTTTTATTTCTGAACATGTAACAAGATTGATGTCATTGGCGATCAGGCTTTTGCTGTAAAGGCTTTCTTCCGGGCCAAGCGTTACGGTATTTGTTTCCGCCGATTTTGCCGCAACATAAACCGGCGTGTTAGCTGCAACACCGAGACCGCGCCGCTGGCCTATCGTACAGCGGATAATTCCCCTGTGCCTGCCCAGCACCCTGCCGCCGGTGTCCAAAATGTCGCCCGGCATAGCCGGCCGGCCTGTGAAGCTTTCAATAAAATCGCCGTAATCGCCATGCGGCACAAAGCAGATATCCTGGCTTTCACCTTTTTCGGCATTTTCAAAGTTAATCTCTTTTGCGATTTTACGAACTTCCCCTTTGGAAAAACCGCCCAGCGGAAAACAGGCGTATTGGAGCTGCTCCTGCGTTAAGTTGTACAATACATAACTCTGATCTTTTTTTTCATCAACTGCCTTTTTAAGCAGATACCTGCCGCCTGCCGGGTCTTTTTCGACACGGGCATAATGGCCGGTTGCAAAACAATTAAAATCATTCTGTAAACTTTGTAGAAGAAAATTAAATTTGATATAGCGGTTACAGATAACACAGGGATTGGGAGTGGCTCCGTCCTCGTAAATTTCAACAAAACGGCAGATTACCTGCTTTTCAAATTCTTCGGTAATGTCGAGCACGCTGTGCGGTATGCCCAGTTTTAGAGCTGCCTCCCTTGCATCATTCTGGTCCTGCGAACATTTAGCGCTTTCGTGTTTATGGAGCTTTAATGTTAAACCGGCACATTCATAACCCTGCCGGAGCATGAGGGCGGCGGCAACAGAACTATCCACCCCGCCAGACATGGCGATTAGAGCCTTTTTGTTCATACGAATTACCGGCTGTTTGCCCTGTTTATTTTAATGCATCTATCGCCGCGTTGACATCGGCTTCACAGCTTCGCATTGCAAGAATTGTCTTTTCGATAAGAAGATCAAGTTCCCAGCCGAGCAGAGCCGCGCCGTCTTCGATAACCTTGCGGGAGCAGCCGGCGGCAAAGGCAGGGGTTTTGAATTTCTTTTTTACGGATTTTAATTCCATGTCCATAACGCTTTTTGACGGTCTTATAATGGCAACTGCCCAAATAAGACCGGTCAACTCATCTGAGGCATAGAGAATTTTTTCCATAAGATGTTCCGGTTTGGCTTCTACCGCAGTCATTCCATAGCCATGACTTACAACGGCATGGATTAATTCCTCGCCCGCGCCGCCGGAGCGCAGCAGCTCCGCAGCCTTTATACAGTGCTGCTCCGGGAACTGCTCGAAGTCTATATCGTGCAGCAGGCCGACAATGCCCCAAAATTCTTCCTCGCCGCCAAAGCCCTGCTCCCTGGCGAACCACTTCATCACACCTTCCACAGTAAGCGCATGCTGCACATGGAAGGGATCCTTGTTGTACTGTGTAAGTAAATCCCACGCCTGCAGGCGATCAATTTTTGCATTCATGGTTATAGTGTATCAGAGATGAAGCGACAGGTAAATGATCAGCGCTCCGCTCTGAATGTTTTAAATTCCTGCCCTATTTTCCCTTATTATTTCCACGATTTCCTGTGTCGTTATATTGGCTGTTATACATGGAATATCTTCAAGAGATGATTTTCCTTTTTTGCTATCATTTTTTACCGGAAGGAGCTTATAGCATTTTCCATCACTATTGTTAATAATTACTTCCTCAGTTAACGCGGCATCAAAAACTTTTGATACATTTTTTGTAAAATCAGAAACATCAAATACTAACATTCTTTCCTCCCAATACTTCTATACCAAGGTCTTCTCCAACTTTTGTCATATTTCTGTCAAAAGTCAATAATGGCAGATTCAATCGTTTTGCCGCTTCTAAATAGCAAGCATCATATGCGTAAATTTTATACTCCCATGCAATTTCAAGCGCTTTTTCAAAATCAGTTTCAATAATTTTTATGGATATTTTCTTAAAATAATTAAACGCATTTACCATCCGCTCCTTTTCAATTATTTTCTTTTTCATCATTTTTGTTAAAGCGTTCATAATTTCATAAGAAATCATATTAGGAGATACCAACAAAGCATCTTTGGTTAATTCTATGATCAAGCCTCTTTCCGGTTCTTTTACTATAACAGCCATTAAAGCACAGGCATCCATTAAAATTTCCATATGCTATATACTATAAACCACCATCAGCGCTTGATCGAGTACCCCGCTCTTACTCCCTGGAGCCGTTTTTCGTCCCTGATTGAAAGGCAGCCGTTTACAAAAACATGCCTTACTCCCGATGGCGGCGCGCCGGGGTCCCCCTTGCCGGGAAAGTCCGCGTGTTCTGTCAGGCGTTCCCAGTCCAGCACCACAAGGTCTGCATCCATGCCGGCGGCAAGCCTGCCCTTCGTTTCCAGGCCGGCTGCCTTTGCGGGAAGCAGGGTGCAGCGGTTGACGGCCTCCATCATGGGGAGATGCTGTTCTTCTTTTACAAGAAGCCGGAAAAAATACGGATAAGTCGCCGCTCCCTGCGGATGCCCCTGCCCCCTGGGATAATCGATGCAGTCGGTAGAGACCATAACATCGGACAGGGAATAAGCGTTGAAGATATCGCTGTTATCGCCGGGATCATAAATCAGGGCTTCGTTGGAAAGCGTCGTCCGCATTTCAATATATTTATTTTTGTCCAGAATCTGTCCGGCATATTTTCCGGTAGCCGCCCTTAGGCGCAATATTTCGGACTCATCGGCCAGAAATATTTCTTCATCAAAACTGGGAGCCCCGGCAAATGTCGCATAAGCGGTATACATTCCCGAATCAATCCAAATATCAGCTTTTTTCCTGCGGTATTCTGTAATAACATCCAGCGCTTTTTTCAACGACTCACCCTGAAACATATATACAAGGTGGGAATAGATAACGGGTGAATTGGTAAGCACTGCAAGGTTCAGCGCCTCTCTAAGAGAATCGAGAACGTCTGCGCAGCCAAGCCTGCCGTGAACAGAAATAAAACGGCCGGTATCGGCGGCAACCTGGGACAGTTCAATAACTTCTTCGCAGGAGGAACCGGGATCGTATTCAAGACCGAAGGATAGCCCGCAGGCTCCGGCGGAAAAAGCCTCGGCAGCATAATGCTTCATTTTTTCTTTCTGGCCGGCAGTAGCCGGAGCATTGATATCGCTCTGCCCCGCCCTTCTGCGCAGTATACTGTGCCCAGCCTGCTCAAGCTGATTTATCGGATAACCGTCTTTTTCGAACTTAGCGAAAAAACTTTTAAAATCAACAGCGCTGTATCCGCAGTTCCCGCTGATTGCAGTCGTAACTCCCATGGCCAAAAGTTTTTCCGCACAGGGAATACTGTTCTCGCTGTGGGCATGAATATCGATAAAACCGGGAACAAGAATTCCTCCTTCGGCATCAATAGTTTCTTTTGCGGAAGGCAAGGTGGCGCAGACCGGGTAGAGTCCGTCAATCTTTCCGTCCTTGACGCCCATTGAACCATGGAAATCAGAGCCACTTTCGGGATCGATAATCCGCGCATTGGTAAGCAAAAAGTCCAGCATAATCACTCCTTATAGAATAGAGCTGCTGCTTCAGAAAGCAGAAAAAGCAATTTGTTGGATTTCCGGCTTGTTTATTAACCGGTGCTAAATTAACGGGATGAGACCCAGCTGCGGATAAAATAGAGGTAGGAAAGCAGTTTAAGAAGAGAAGGAACAACCGAAACCAAATCAACACAGCTTCCCATGAGCCGTATTATTGCCTGAACGGAGGAAATTGTCAAGGAAGCTTTTCCACGGTTATGGCGTTGCCAAAATGCATATGTAAATATTCCTGGGGTCCCGTCAGGGGGTAAAAATGGCATGCCTGCATGCCATTTTTACCCCCTGACACCCCATGTTACATTTTCTTATGCATTTTGGCATTGCTATAGCAGTGAAACGCAAGCGTAGGGCATATATTTTTGCAATTGCCATAGTAGTGAAAAGCTGACGAATGAGAAACCACGCCGTAATCGTACGCCGCGCTAGCGGCGATTAAATAAATTTCCTTACGATCGCCGACCGAAGGGAGGCTTTACTCATGACAAAACTTTTAAAAAGGGTGATAATTTTCTCAATATATAGTTGCTGGGTCGGTATAAACCGGCAAAGCCCAAGGAGTTATAAATGAAAAAATTTGTTTTAATCTTAACAGCTTCGATTCTGTCTCTGGGCATCTTTGCCTGTGATGATGGAACAAACGGCACCGGAACAGATCCCGTTTTTGTAGCGGTTACATCCATTACCGGAGTTCCAACAGGCGGTGTAAAGGAAGAGCCTCTTACACTGACAGGAACAGTGAATCCGGGCAATGCCACAAACAAGACGATTGTGTGGTCGGTAAAAACCCCCGGAACAACGGGCGCAGACATAAGCGGCAATACCCTGACGACAACTAATTCGGGAACAGTTGAAGTTACTGCAACCATTACCAATGGAATCGCAGAAGGAACGGATTTTACAGATGATTTTACAATTACAATCCATGATGTCTTTGTTGCAGTCAGTGATATTACCGGTCTGCCATCTGCCGGCAAGGCAGGAAATCTGACATTGAGCGGAACTGTTAATCCTGCTGATGCCACGAACAAGACAATTATCTGGTCGGTTAAATCCGCCGGAACAACCGGCGCAACTATCGAAGGCAGCACCCTGACAACGACAGCCGCAGGGGATGCTGGAATTACTGCTACCATTGTGAACGGCCTGACTATGACTTCAAACTTTACTAAGGACTTTACCATTACCATCAGCATCGACCCCATAACAATTACCAGCCCCAATGTCGGTGAACTGGTTCGAATTAGCGCCGGGACCTTTACAATGGGCAGTCCCGGAAATGAGCCGGGCCGTTTTGGATTTGATGAAGGGCAACATACGGTAACACTGACAAAAGATTTCTACATGGGTAAATATGAAGTAACGCAGGCACAGTATGAAGCCGTGATGGGAACTAATCCAAGTTATTTCCGGACAAATAATATCTATCCGCCGGAGCCGCCGGAAATTGCACCTAACCGTCCGGTAGAATGCGTAAGCTGGTATGATGCGATAATATTCTGCAATAAACTTAGCGAAATCGAAGAATTAAGTCCTGTATACAGTATTGGAGGAAAAACGGATCCCGACGAATGGGGGGATATACCCACTTCAAACATTCATCCAAATTATGCGACATGGAGTGCAGCAATAATGCTTGGCGGAGCTACAGGCTACCGCTTGCCGACTCAGGCGGAATGGGAATACGCCTGCCGCGCCGGGACAGCAACGGCATTTAACTGGGGAACAAATCAGATTACAACAGATCAGGCAAATTTTAATGGAACCACAAATCTCTATAACGGGAGTCCCGCAGGCGTATACCGCGAAAAACCAACAGAAGTAGGATCATTCGAACCGAATAACTGGGGCTTATACGATATGCATGGCAATGTATGGGAATGGTGCTGGGACTGGGTTCAAACGTTTTTAGGTAATGCTACCGACCCCATCGGACCGGTTTACCCGCAGGATCCTATTACCGGCGAGCGTGAAAAACGCGGTGGTTCCTGGGGAACTGATGCTGTGCGCCTTCGTTCAGCCGCCCGCAGCGATAATACACCAAACTTTGATGATTGGGATAATGGGTTCCGGTTGGTGCGAAATTAAAAGGTCAGGATGCATGCGGCTAGACGCCGCGCAGCACTGGGCGTCCTAATTTCTAATTGGCGAAGCCCCATTCCTCATTATTGAGCGTGAACCATTACCTGGCGTAAAATTTTATTTAAGCGGGTTTGATAACCCTTTCCTCCCTGTTTGAGCCATGCAACAATGTCAGCATCTAGTTTGCAGGTTACAGCCACTTTTATTGGCTTATACAGTTTTCGGTCTTGCCATGGATGAAAGCCAGAAAAATCTTTAAATTCGGGGATATCAGAATAATCTATATCTTCATCTTTAATGGAATCTACCCGATCCAGATCCTTCTTGCTGACAGGAGGCAGGTTTTCAAGAGTATAACTAACCTTTCCCATAATAGTATCTCCTTTCTCTCTTATTTGCTTTCCTAGCAGAAATTATATGCACGGTATCCGTATCAGGCTCAGTGAAATTGACGAATAACAAGCGGCTTTCTGCCATACCTATTGCGTAAGTCCTGTCTTCCCCAATAGAGCTATGCCTGGTATCGTAACCTTCCCTTCGCAGCGGGTCAGTAAACACATAGACTGCAAGATCAAAATTTATACCATGTTTCTTGATATTTACCAAATTCTTCTTTTCATCCCACTCGAACTTCATCTTGATCCTATATTATACATATTACTATATACTTATAAAAATGTCAATATCATGAAAAACCGTGCGTGAAGTGAAAGCCGCTTTTGCGGCTTCTACAATGTTACCCTTGGGCGCCCCTCTTGCAATTGTACAAATTCTATATTATTCTATTCATGTAAATTTAAAGTTTAACTTTAAATTTACATGGAGGAAATATGGACTATTATTCACGGTATCTTGAAGACTCATTATTGGAATCGCTTAAGAATTTTCCTGTTACAGCAGTAACAGGACCCAGACAATGCGGGAAATCCACCATGGTGAAGCATCTTGTTACCATGCTCAATGGAAAGACAAAAAAGGGGAAAAGCGGAGCAGCCCTTGATTTTGTTTATCTGGATTTGGAGCGGCCTTCGGATTTGCGAAAATTGGATAATGCCGAGTGGTTTCTTGGCGCCCAAAAAGGAAAACTCATCTGCATTGACGAGATACAACGTAAACCTGACCTTTTCCCCTTAATTAGAAGCCTTGCAGATGAATGGGACAGGCCCGGATGCTTTTTAATTCTCGGCTCTGCATCCCGTGATCTCCTCAAACAGAGCTCTGAATCGCTTGCGGGCAGAGTGTCCTATAAACGCCATACTCCTTTTCTGTGGAATGAGATTGATTCAGAAAATTCAATAGAGCATTATTTTTCTGCCGGGGGCTTTCCCCGAAGCATTCTTGCTTCAAGTGAGGAACTGTCTTTCCAATGGCGTACTGATTTTATTTCAACATTTCTTGAAAGAGATTTACTTCAATGGAGAGAATTCACTCCTGCAGCTATGGGTCGGCTATGGAGGATGCTGGCCCATGTAAATGGACAGACGGTCAATTATTCTGTTTTGGCATCCTCTCTGGGAATCAGTTCTGTTTCTGTAAAAAATTATATCGATCTCCTTGCAAATACTTTTATGGTCGAAATTGTCCATCCATGGTTTTCCAATTTGGCTAAACGGCTTGTTAAAGCGCCAAAGATTTATATTGCAGATTCAGGCATAACTGCTGCCCTTTTGGGACTTCACTCTTTTAATGAAATATCAGGACATCCGGTATTTGGATCTCTTTGGGAGCAAATCGTACTTGCCAATCTCCGGGGCTGGTTCCCCGATGCGGAAATCTGTCATTACCGTACATCAAACGGATCGGAAGCAGATTTTGTAGTCAGGATTCACAAAAATGTTTTTGTTGTAGAATGTAAAGCCTCTTTTGATCCGGCATTGTCCAAGGGCAATTATCTTGCCTTTGAAGATATAGCCCCCAGACATACCTTTGTAGTCACGCCCTCTGCGGAAAGCTGGCCTTTTAAGCCAGGCATTGACGTGGTGTCATTGGCTGAACTGCGGAAAAGATTGGTAATTTAGGAATATTCCTCATTTTCTAAGCCCCATTCCAACTTTTTCCACATCTGTTACTCTTGACAAATAACAAAAGCGTCTATAGAATAAACCCGAGGCTGCAATAATGAAAATTAAATTGTATTTAACCATTATATTTGTACTGCTTGTTGTCGGTTCCTGCGAAGACGACCCAAAGATTGATATAACTGTAAAGAACGACTGCCAATGGACGATAGAAGTAAATATCACAAAATCAACATCCTTGCCCGCTTATCATTCCATTGCCCCCGGCGGCACGCGCAAATTCGGGAGCCTGGAAAATACCAACTATTATATCCATGTAACAGCATCTGCGGCTTCCGGCACTCCTGCGGCAGCGCAAAATAATTTTTATGAAAAAATGAATGTCTACAAATTCGACACCTGGACATTAAGCTGGACCGGCAGCGCCTATAAAATAACATATCACTGACAGGCCGGCGATTTAACATTTTTTTAACAAATTCTTAACATTTCATAACAGTTATGCAGATAATAGGCTATAACACATGTAAGCCAGGAGGAAACCCATGATCACCATATTGGTTGTCGAAGACGACGAAAAACTCAACAAAATTATCTGTTCTCATCTGGGGCAGAAAGGGTATCAAACAGTCGCTTGTTTGACCGCCGGAGAAGCCCTTGACAAAATGATCGATATAAAAGTTGACCTGGTTATTTCGGATATAATGATGCCCGGCATAGATGGTTTTAAGCTTGCTTCCAATATCAGAGAACACGACAAGATTGTGCCAATTTTATTTATGAGTTCAAGAGATGACCTGTCTTCAAAGGAAAAGGGATTCCGCATAGGTATCGATGACTATATGGTAAAACCCGTTGATTTGGATGAACTCTTAATGCGTATAGGAGCATTGCTCCGCCGGGCTAATATAGCCAATGAAAAGAAAATCACTGTCGGCAGTCTTACTCTTAATGCCGATGAAACAAGCGCCTGCCTCAATGAACAGGAAATCCCGCTAACCGTCAAGGAATTTCAGGTACTGTATAAACTCCTTTCATATCCCAAAAAAACCTTTACCCGCATTCAGCTTATGGACGAATTCTGGGGGCAGGAAACAGGAACCACACCGCGCTCTGTTGACGTGTATATCACAAAACTTAGAGAAAAATTTTCTGCTTGCACTGATTTTGAAATTATCACCGTTCACGGCCTGGGCTACAAGGCGGTTATTAAATGATTCACATGATAATAATGGCTGTACCAATACTTTTTCTCATCACTTTTATTTTCTACATACGAATTTTCAGTAAAAGAATAATTAAAAAAGATCCAAGAATCAACACTGCTTATGCGTCCATAAAAGAGTATATATTGATTTTCCTGACGATGGCGGCTTTTAGCGGTTTTCATATGTGGTTGTTTCTGGTATTTGCCGAGCGGGGTTTGCTGGAAACCAATAACCGGTTTGTAGTCAGTTTCTTTATGGCTTATATATTGATTGCAGCAGCATTTATTACCGGACAAATAGCATTTGTACGCCATATCTCATGGAGCCGTCCAACGAGGAAAGTCAGTGAAGCGGTGCGAAAAATAATAAAAGGAGATTTTTCTGTCCGCATAACCCCGCTTCGGAAGGACGGCAAAAAAGATTATGTCGAGGTGATGATTGATGACTTTAACACCATGGTTCAGGAACTCCAGAATGTCGAAACTTTAAAAACAGATTTTATTGCTAATGTGTCGCACGAAATAAAAACGCCGCTTTCGGTTATACAAAGCTACGCCACCGCATTACAAAATGATTCATTGCCGGCTAACGAACGCCATGATTATGCGAAAACCATTGTAGAGGCATCTCAAAAACTTTCACTGTTAGTCAGTAATATTCTAAAATTAAATAAACTGGAAAATCAGGAAATTTTACCCGAAGCCCGTCCCTTCAATCTGGGAGAACAAATCCGCCGTGCCGCCGTAGCTTTTGAAGATTTATGGGAGCGAAAAAACATTGGTTTTGAGGCGGAATTGGAAGAAGTCATTGTCTGCTACGACGAGAGTATGCTGGAAATTGTCTGGAACAATCTGCTTTCCAATGCCCTTAAATTCACCAACACAGGCGGAAGCATATTTGTACGCCTTACAGCAGATAACGGGTATGCACAAGTTTCTGTAGGCGATACCGGCTGCGGAATGGCCGAGGAAACCAAAAAGCATATATTTGATAAATTTTACCAGGGAGATAACTCTCATTCCCAGGAAGGTAACGGCCTAGGCCTTGCCCTGGTAAAGCGGACTATCAATCTTTTAGGTGGAACCATTACCGTAGAAAGCCAGGCCGGACAAGGTTCAACTTTTACCGTTAGTCTTGATTGTATGTAGAAAGGCTTCCTTAAATATATTATAATATCAAGCGCAGTGACAAAACTAAATATCAAAGAAGTAGCTAAAAAAGCACAAGTTTCTTTATCTACTGTTTCAAGGACATTAAACAATTCGGGGTATGTTTCCAAAGAAACCCGTCAAAAGGTAGAAAAAGTAGTAAGTGAACTCAATTACAGCAGAAATATGCTGGCGAGAAAGTTCCGCACCAAGAAAACGCATTTTATTGGGTTAATTATTCCTGATATAGCGAACGATTTTTTTGCCCATTTGTCTAAGAATATAGAATTTATTCTGCAGAAAAATGAGTATGGATTATTCTTGTGCAATTCTGAAGAAAATCCCGAGAAAGAGAATTTTTATATAAATTCACTGCTTGATAACCAGGTAGAAGCGATAATAATAACACCTTCAACAAAAGTTCTTAACAAACGCTTAATGGAAACCATTACCCCGGTTATATGCGCTGACAGATTAATGTCAATAAAGCATAGTAAATTTGCAGAAATTACAAGTGACAATGAAAACGGCGGCAGGATTGCAGCAGAAAAACTCATCTCCAAAGGTGCGCAAAATATTGTTATATTAAATGATGGGCGCGAAGCTTTCAGTCCGGCAATAGGAAGAATAAATGGTTTTTCTGAATATGCAAATAAAAATAAAAAAACTAAATATAGTATTTTCAATACCACTGTAAACCCAAAAGCCGCGTATAAAACAATTAATTCTTTAATAGGTAAAGTACCATTCGATGCTGTTTTTTGCACTTCCGATATTATTGCCATTGGGGCGTTAAAATGCCTGGAAGACTATAATATTGCCATACCCGATAGAGTTCAGTTGATAGGTTTTGACGGCATTACTTTTGGGAGGTTTCTGCCTAAGCCGATTTCTACCATAGTTCAGGATGTAGAAACGATGGGGAAGGTAATTGGAGAAACTGTGCTTAAGATGATAAATAAAAAACCATATGACAGGCGGATGATAATACCAGTCTCTTTTTTTGAAGGTAAAACAACACGTGAAGAAAAATAATTTGACTCAACGGAAGGTTGCAACTCCTTTGATGTACCCGTCAGATTTACTTTCTGAAATGCTCAGCAGCTCTTGAATCTTATGGTAATCCATCACATGAGTGATTAAATCCCTCTGATCAAATACCCCTCGGGCCATGAGGCGCTGGGTAGGGATAACATAGTCAGAAAAATGCGGGGCGCAGGCAGGGGAAGTATTGATGATCTTGATGCCCTTCAAATGCCAGGGGGAAGCATCAATAGTGCGCTCTGCACGGTGCCACGCAAAGTTAGAAATAGTTCCGCCGTTACGAACAATATCTGTGGCTAGTTTTAGTCCGTCTTGAGAAGCAGAACATTCAATTACAATGTCGGCCCCACCCGAGGCAATTATTTCATCTGCCGCCCTTTTGGCCTCCGCCGATCCTGAAATATAGCAGGCATCAGCTCCGTATTTTTTTGCAAGGTTAAGCCGCCGCTCATCAATATCAAAACAAGTAAGGGTACCGATGTGGGAATGATGAAAAGCCTGGACTGACAATAGTCCCATATATCCAGTGCCAATAATTACCACATTATCTCCGGGGGCAAGGCTGATATTTGACATTCCGTTTATAACACAGACACATGGTTCGCCAATGTGTTGGACAAAGTCTAATGTCTTATTTGGTTTGCAAGGGAGGAAACCTGCATTAACGGCGTTAATATTTATAACTTGGGACATTTGCATCTGAGGCATTTCTTCAATGCAGAAAACACAGTCACCCGGGCCGAAGGTCTTAACCAGCTCGCCTGCCTCACGCACAATTCCAACCGCCTCGTGGCCAATAGAAAAAGGGAAGGGCATCAGTAGATCCATACCCTTGAAAAGGTAGGAGTCCCAAGCGCATACCCCGCAGGCAACTACCTCAATTTGAACTTCCCAGGGACGCGGAGGGGCAATTTCAACCTGCCTTATTTCGGCCTTTTTTTCCTGCACAATGTAAACAACATCAGTTTTCATATGCTTTCTCCATGGCTGTACAAAAACGTATTACCCTATTTGTACAGGCTTTCCTGATTTTGCGCTTTCATACATCACGTCAATTATCTTCATCAAAATAAGTGCTTCTTCAGCAGTATTTAATGCCTTTTCTTTTCCCGAGATTGTCCCAATAAAATTGGCTGCCTGGCTGACACGTCCCATTGTTTCATCTTTCTCAATGACAATGTCCCTGTTCACCTGGGCACCGTATTCTTCGGTAAAAAAACGGCAGCTATCAATGCTGGTTGCATCAATGCCGTCAGTTCCAAAAAGCCGTTCTACTTTTCCCCCGGCCTTTGTTCCCTGGAAAGTAACAGATACCATTTCCCGTTCAACAAATTCGGCCCATG
>Ga0099364_10002196_pt1 | contig 31323 bp, 22 predicted proteins | sample TergutTh196P3_FD_73070 | JGI IMG/M metagenome (GOLD analysis project Ga0099364, IMG submission 73070) | Microcerotermes parvus P3 segment gut microbial communities from Pointe-Noire, Republic of the Congo - Th196 P3 | ecosystem: Host-associated > Arthropoda: Insects > Digestive system > Gut ... | reverse complement strand
TGATCCACCGATTTCCACCTACTACGCGCCACCAGCCGGGCGCGCTGGCTGCGTTGTCGCTGCTCAACGGGCCTCCAGCCCGCCTTCGCTGCTCCGCCTTGCCAGCACACCCGTCTGACGGCGCTCGTGACGGCGCAAATCGGTGGATCAGGGCTGAGACGGTGGGGCAGGGCGGTCAGGCTCCGAGCCCGGTCGGCTGCAGGTCCATCGTGTCGGCCCAGCGGGTCAGGTCGACGTCCGGCAGGACGCCGGCGCCGCCGACCGGGGCGATGCGGGCCCGTTCCAGGTTCCGGGTCCGGCGGCTGACCAGCACCTGGCGGACGGCGGCCTCGACGAAGGCCGAGAGCTCCTGGGAGGTGACGGAGGCGACCTGGTCGGTGAGATCGTCGGGCAGGGTTACATCTGTCATAAGGCGACCCTAGTTCGGATAGCCCGTGACCGCCCGATCAGGCGATGTTCGGCACCGACGGCCGGTCCGGCCGGACGAACGAGCACGTCCGCCGCCTGCTACGGTCAGGTGTGCTGATGCTCTGTTTCTTCACCCGGGGTTCTGGCGCGCGGGGCCGTGATGCAAAGTAAGGTCGGCCAGGGCCTCCTCACCTCAGGTGTGCGGTTGCCGATTGGAGTCGACGTGGGGACGTCCGAGGTGGACGGTTCAGGTCGCGCACGCTCCGGGTCGGACCGTGCGCGTCCTCTGGCTGCCACCCGACCGGGATTCGTCGAACCCAGCGACGACGTCCGCGTGCTGCACCAGGTGGCCTGGCCGGGCCTGACCCGACCCCTCGACGAGCTGGTCGCCGCACCGTCCGGGCTGTGGATCGTCGAGCACCGGCCGTGGCAGGACATCGCCGTCGCCCGGGGCCGCGTCATCACCGCCGACGCCGACGTCACCCTGGACGTGCAGCACCTGGACCAGGTGCGGGTGCGGGTGGCGCGCGACCTCGGCCTGACCCCCGACGAGGCCCACGCGCTGGTGGTCGTACCCGAAGAGGTGCCCGCGCTGCGCCTGGAGGGCGTGGTCATCGTCGGCCAGCGGCTGGTGCGGCAGATCATCCTGAGCCCCGGACGACGGCTCACGCCGACCCAGCTCGACGTGCTGGCCCGGCGCACCGCCAAGGTGCTGGGCCAGGCGCCCCCCGACCAGCCGCAGGCCCCGCCGCAGGTGGCCGTCGACCCGGACCCCGCGCCCGAGCTGGTGGTGGAACGCCCGGCGGCGTCGCCGTTCAACCGCCTGCCCAGCTCCCGCCCGGCACCGCGGCGGACCGCGGCGGACCGACGGGTGCCGTCCGAACCCGCCCCGTCGACCGAACCCGTGCCAGAGCTCACCCCGGCGTCGGCGGCACCCGAGACCGACAGGCTGTCGGTCCCCGCACCGGATCAGGTCAGGCCCACCACCCGCGAACCGGCCGGGCCGGGGCGGGCTGGCGCACCCGAGCTCCTGGCCTCGGTCCCAGAGCCCCACGACGAACCACCGCCGCCGCTGCCGACGCCCGAGGAGATGGGTCTGCCGCCAGCGCTGCTGGACCCGCCGTCCCAGCACCAGACGTCCGTCGACCCGATCTGGCCGATCGCGCCACCACCTGGGCTGTGGATCCCGGAACCTGAGCCCGAGCTGGCCCAGCTGGTGGCCCTCGACCCGGAGCCGGACGCGCTCGAGCTCGACACGGACGAGTCCGACCTGGAGCGCACCCGCGTGGTGGAGTCGGCCTCCACGGTGCCCGAGGTGGACGAGGACGAGTCCGAGATGGGCCGGACGCGGGTGGTGGACTACCCGACGAGCCGACCGTATACCGCCCCAGACCGGGGGCTGCCCCGCCTGGTCGATCCCGGCCCGGGCGAGCCCGACGACGCCTGGCCCGAGCCGGACTGGCCCGAGTCGCTGGACGAGCCAGGACCCGTCGACCTGGTGTCGACAGAGGCCGGGCTGACAGAGGCCGAGCTGGTCGACCTGGGACCGGTGGACCCTGAACCGATCGATCCCGAGCTGGTCGCGGAGCTGGTCGCCACCGGCATGATCGACCCCGAGATGCTCGCGGACCTGATCGACGCCCACCTGATCGACCCCGAGGCGATCGATCCGGAGCGGATCGGCGCGCTGGCCACCGCCGAGCCGGACGACCCCGCTCCGGTCGCAGACGACCTCGTCGCGACCGTCGTCGAACCGGACAGGGTCGACGAGGACGGCCTGGACCGGCCGGGCGAGGACCTGACCGACGAGACCACCCCCGAACCGGTCGCCGACGCGCCCGACCGGCCGGGCGCGGTCTACCAGGCCCTGGACGAGGCCGTCGAGCTGACCCGGATCCGACCCCCGGACCGGCCTCCGGCGAGCCCGTCGCTGGCCGACGCCCGCCGGGCGTTCTTCTCCGGTGCCGACGACCCGGTCACGGCGTTCCCGCAGATGCCCGAGGACGAGGCCCCGGCAGCGGACGAGGCTCCGGTCGCGGACGAGGCCCCCGGGCCGACGCACGGACGACGCCCCGACCAGACCCGCCCGCCGGACCGGCTCCCGGTCGCCTGGGACGACGACCCGGCACCACCGTCCGACGGGTCTCGCCCGCACGTCGAGTGGGATCCGCCCGAGGCCCCGCCCCGCGGCGCGCGACCCCGGGTGGCCTGGGACGAGGCGGTACCCGAGCCCGACCAGCCCGACCAGCCTGACCAGCCCGAGGCAGCGCATTCCGACCGCCGGTCGGTGGTGGCCGGGCCACGCCCACCGACCGACCACCGACCGGTCGAGCACACCGAACGTCCTGCTCAGCAGGCCGAACGCCCGCCGCGCTACCGGTCGGGAGCGCAGGCGGCCAGACCACCGGCGGCACCGCCGGAAGAGCCCGGGCCGCCCCCGTACGCCGCGCGGCGGGGACCGGTCGCGCCGGGCGGTTCTGCCGGACCGGGGACGCACCGCCCGTCCCGGCCGCGGGCGGTGCGCACCGGCCCGTGGAACCTCAGCCCGGCGCAGGCCGCCGCGGTGGGGGGACGCTTCCCGGGGCCGGTGCGGATCCGGGGGGCGTTCGGCACCGGTCGGTCGGTCGCGGTGGCGTACCGCGCGGTGCACCTGGCCCAGACCAGGCCGGGACTGGTGGCGATCGTCGTGCCCGCGGCCGCCCAGGTCGAGCCGATGCGGCGGCGCCTGCAGTCCGTCGCCAGCACCGACGTGCTGGAGCGGATCGTCGTGGACGTGCCCGCGGGGATCGCCCGGTCGGTGCTCGCCGAGTTCGGCACGGAGGTGGACCCGGCACCGGAGTCGGTGGCCCGGGCCTGGTCCGTCGCGCAGCGCTCGACGGGTCTGGGTGCCGCGCAGGGCCGCAGCATCGGGCTGCTGCTCGACGAGGTGGCGCTGATCCGCGGTCGCAGCCTGACCAGCGAGGGCGACTACGCCCGGCTGCGCCAGGAGATGCCCTCGGGCCTGCGCCACCAGGTGTGGGTGCTGCACGAGACGTATCTGGCCGAGCTGCGCCGACGGAACCTGCCCGACGAGCACGACCTGATCCGGATGGCCCGGGCGGCGCTGCGCGCCGGGGTACCGTCCGAGCTCACGGCCGTGGTGGTGGACGACGCCAACGACCTCACCCTGGACCAGCTGACGATGCTGCGCGAGACGGTCGGCACCGGGACCGACGCCCTGACCGTCGTGGACGACGGGCTGCCCGGCCTGCTCCCGGTGGGCGCCACGCTGGGCGAGGCCGGTATCGACATCGCCCAGCGCCAGGTGGACCTGGCGCACGAGTTCCGGCTGACCGGTCCGGCCTGGACGTCCCTGGTCCGGCTGCTGGAGGCCGATACCGGGCGGGACGTCGTGGGCACGACGGACCGGCCGCGCCTGGCCGGTCGGCTGGACGACGGCGAGGGCCCGGCCTACCTGCGCTCGCAGGCGATCCGGCTGCGCCGGGACAAGCTGGTGGAACGGGTGGTCGAGCTGATCGGCGAGGGTGTGCCACCGGAGTCGATCGCCCTGCTGCACATCGAGGACGAGCCCGAGCCCGAGCTGGTCGCCGAGCTGGTCCGGGCCGGGGTGATGGTGCGCGGCCTGGACGCGCTCGACGTGCCGACGGTGGCCCTGGGTCGGTCCCGCGACGCCCGGGGCGTGGAGTTCGACCACGTCCTGGTGCCCGACGCCCGGCACCGCGACGTCGTACCCGTCGGCAGTCTGCGCTGGGACCAGCGCCAGCGGCGACGGCTGCTCGGCCTGGCCCTGTCCCGTTCGCGCGAGACCGCCTGGATCGCGGGCGTCTGAGAATCTTCGCGATATCGGCGAAAAGGATGGGCCGGACGTCGAGCTAATGGGTGGGAGCGGGTCGGCCGGAGGGCTGACGGAGGCAGTACGGGCACTGGTCGGGGATTAATTCCCAAGATGCGCTATCCGGATTGTCTGGTCTGGCAGCCCGGTCGGTTCGGGAAAATTCCGGCCCGGGGGGCGAGATAGCTCGTCCGGGGGCGGGACCAGCCATATGGGCTAGTCAGTACGTGCGGTCCGCGCGGAACAAAGGTGACCAAACTGGGGCGGCACAAGGAGCGGACCGGGGCGGACCGGACAGCTGTGGCGATTTTTGATGCTCCGGACGGGGCCTGCTGTGGCGTGCCGCTACGGCCTCTGTAGCATTTTTTTCTAATCATACCGTCGGGAATATGGTTTGAGCCCCGCTCGGGCGACGCGCTGGTGTCCTGCGCCGGAATCCGGCGAATAAGCCCGTCGGGCCGGGCGTGGGCTCGCAAGGCGGAGGACGCTGGTCGCAGCAGCGCTGCGACCAAGGACGCCGCCGCGAGCACGCGTCCGGGCGGCGGCCCTGTCGCCCGGGTTTCCGGTGCATGACACTAGAGAAGGGTTGACCTCCATGGGGAGCACAGCAGGTCTCGGCGCCGCGCCTGCCGCCCCGCCCAGCCGTACCCAGGCCGACGCCGCGCGCCCCGTCGGGCTCGCGACAGCGCGTCGGCTGGTCGCAGCGCTGGCGGTGGGCGCACTGGGCCTGGTGAGCCTGCTGGTGACGGTGAGCCCAGCCCGGTCCGAGACGCTGGACGCCCTCGCCCCGTCCGAACCAGCCACGACCGCGGACGTGGACACCACCGAGAACGCCACGGCCGACGGCACGGCCGAGTACGGCCTGACCGCGACCAGCACCGGCGACGTCACCGTGACCGGTGCGGCGCTCGTCGATCCGTCGCTTCCTGGCGGGGTCGACCACGGCGCCCGGACCGGCCAGGCAGTGACCGCTACCGCCAGGCACACCCTGACCCAGGCAGGCGTCGACTCCGGTTCCGTGGTCGACCACGCCACCGGCCAGGGCACCACGCCCGAGGGGAGGCTGCGCAGCGACCCGCCCGGCACCAAGAGCGTCACCCTGCTGTCGGACCCCGGGCTGAGCACGCTCGTCCAGTACGACGGCGAGCTGTCTGACGGTGCCAGGCCCGGCGACCGGATGGAGCTCCGGTTCGTCGTGCAGAACACCGGTGACGTCGGGCTGACCGACGTCGTGCTCACCAGCCCCATGCCCGGGATCGCGCTGGTCGGGTGCACCTGGGACAGGCTGGCACCCGGCGAAGAGGGCGTCTGCGCGGGCGACTACCCCCTCACCGCGCAGGACATCGTCGACGGCAAGGTCGTCGCCGCTGTCAGCACCACTGCGAAGGCCCCCGACGGCGCGACCGTCTTCGGTGCCGACCCGGTCGAGATCCCGGTGACCGCCCATGTCGGCCCCGACGTCGACGCACCCGACGGTCCGGCCCCGAGCGGCCCGGCGTACCGCATCCGGCCGTCCGTGCTGGCCTCCACCGGGGTTCCGGCGCAGGCCGCGCTGCTCACGAGCGCGGGCCTGATGCTCGCCTCCGGCAGCGGCCTGGTGGGGGCGCGGCACCGGGCCCGGCGACGCACCCGCCGCCCGGCTCGCACCGACCACCAGGCAGCGTCCCGGGCACGGTCGGACACCGGCCCGGTCCAGGTGGTGGCGCGGGCGCAGCCTCTCGTCCCCCAGACGGTCCAGACCGAGGACCTCCCGGTCGGACCGGTGGTCCCGGCTCTGGGGCGGCACGTCCTCCCAGCCGGTGCAGCCGAGCCCAGCGCGCCCCAGGCAGAACAGGCCCGCGGTCGGCACGCCAGCCCAGCCCGCGGACGGCACGCCAGCCCAGCCCAGGTGGAGCCGGTCAGCCCGACCCGCGGACGGCACGCCGCCCCAGCCCGCGGACGGCACGCCAGCCCAGCCCAGGTGGAGCCGGTCGGCCCGACCCGCGGACGGCACGCCGCCCCAGCCCCGACGGACAGCCTGTCCCAGGAGCCGATCGTCCCGGCTCGGGGTCGGCACGCCGCCCCGTCCGAGACGTCCCTGGTGGCCCGTCCCACCCGTGGTCGTCACGTCGCGGGACCGACCGACGCCTCGACGTCCCCGGTCAGCCCGACCCGTGGTCGGCACGCCAGCCCGGCCCCGACGGACGAGGCAGCACCGAGCGCCCCCGCCCGCGGTCGGCACCGCGTCACGACCCAGGTGGAGGTGGAGCGGACCGGACCGGGCAGCGGGACGCCGCTGGTGCCGTGCCGGTGGATCCGGCCGACGTCCAGACCGTGGGCCGGCAGCGTCGACGTCACACGAGCCGGGGCGTGGTGGTGGCCCTCGGCGGTGAGGGTCGGCTGCGTCCGAGGGGACGCGGGACGGTCCAGCCCGCGACGGCACCACGACCGCGCCACCCGGGTGCTGTTCACCGGCCCGTCCGGGAGCCTGCCGAGCCCGTACGAGGGCGGCCCCGCCCAGACGGAGAAGAGGCCAGCGTGATCCAGGTAGAGCAGGTCAGCCCGGCTCGGGGTCGGCACGCCAGCCCGGCCCAGGTGGACGCGGTGTCCGGGTGGGTCGTCCCGGCGGCGCCGCGCGGCGCCTCGGGCACCGTGGCCCCAGGGCGGCACGTCGCGGTCCAGACGGACCAGGTCCCGGTCCGCGGTCGGCACGCCAGCCCCGCCCCACCAGACCAGACCGACCCGTCCCGTCCCGGACGGAACGGGAGCAGGCACGCCAGCGCGACCCCGACCCGCGAGGTACCCCGGGCCGAGCCGACCGGACCGGTCCGCGGGCGGCACGCCAGCCTCGCCCCGGCAGACCAGGTCGACCCGTCCCGGGTGGAACGGGCCACCCGGGGCCGGTACGTCGCCCAGGGGGCCGCGGAGCAGGCCCGGCCGCCCCCTGTGGCCGCGGTCAGCGCGGTCCGGGGTCGGCACGCCAGCCCCGCCCCGGCAGACCAGGTCGGTACGTCCCGGGTGCGACGGGGCGTCCCGCCTCGGGGTCGGCACCGTGCCGAGGTGGACGCGGAGCCGACCGGACCGGACGTCCGTCGTACCGTGCGGGTGGACCAGACCGGCGCCCAGACCGTGGGCGAGCGACACAGCCCGAGCCTGGCGGTCGGCGGCGAGCGCCACGGGCCCGGCGGGGCGGACGAACCGTGTCCGGCCGGACAGGGAGCGGTCCGCGGAACGGGTCCGTCCTGCCCGGGTGCCGCGTATCGGCCCCGTCCGGGCGCATGCCGACCCGGCCCGAGGCCCCTGCCTGGCCGCCCGGCGAGCCGGTATGTCGACCGTCGGCCCTCGACCACCCCCGGTACCGCCGAGGTGAATGCAACGTGGCCCCGCCACGGCAGCCACGTTGCTCTGTGAGGCACGGCAGGGATACCGGCCCGTCCCGCTGGCGCGAGACCGCCTGGAGCGCGGCCGTCTGACTGCTGTAGCCGTCTGTCTGGACGCAGAGTTACGCCCCTCGTTGTCCACATTGCGCCCCTCGACATGCACAAAAAGATGTGCCGCACTCACAGACTGGGCGGGGCGTGCCATGCAGCCCAGGTCCGCGCGGGCCGCGGAGGTAGCGTGTCTGTCGTCGCCTAGCACATGAGCAGCAACTGAGCAGCAACGCCGTCTCACTACGGGCGACAGGCGCCGGATAACAGACGCAACCGACCGGAAGGCCAGCAGCGCCAGTACCTGCGCGCGCAGGTACCAGCAGGCTGGTCTGGTGGCGGCTGGCCGGGGTCGTGCTGGCCGTCAACGGCGACGGCCGCGCAGGCAACGGCGCCTTCTGAGACCCCGGTCAGCTGTCGGGCAGGTGTCGGACCTGCGGCACCCAGACCGCAGGACTTGACGTCGTCAGCCTGCCTGACCTGGTGCGTGCCCCCCTAGCCCCGGAACGGGGGCACGCACCAGCCCGTTACCCCCACTCTCTGCTGAGGGACGGGAGCGGAAATCGGCGGCTCAGCCTGTCGTCTCCGCCAGCGTCAGGTCCCAGCGGCCCTCGACCCCTCGGCCCTGCGGGAACCGTACCGGCACGAACAGCGCCAGGCCGACGAGCAGCACCGCCACGATCCCCAGGATCCCCCAGTACTGCGCCCCGCCGAGGGCGATCGCCACGGACCAGGCCACCGCGGCCATCCACATCCCGGCCTTGCCGGTCGTCGCGTACAGCCCGAACATCTGCGTCTCGTGGCCCCGCTCGGACAGCCGGGCGAGCATGGCGCGCGACGACGCCTGGACCGGACCGACGCAGACCGACAGCAGCAGGCCGCACACCCAGAAAGCCGGGGCGCCCAGACCGCGCAGCACGAACAGGGCAGTCCCGGCGCCGATGAGCACCACCAGCGCCCAGGTGATCACCCGGCGCGGCCCGAACCGGTCGTCGAGCCAGCCCGCGGCGACGGTCGCCACCCCGGCGACGAGGTTCGCCGCGATAGCGAAGACCATGACCTGCTGGGTGGTGAACCCGAACGAGCCCTTGGCGAGCACCGCGCCGTAGACGAACACCCCGGTCAGCCCGTCGCGGAACACGGCGCTGGCCACCAGGAACTTGCACGTCGCCCGGTCGGTGCGCCACAGCCGCACCAGGTCCCGCACCACCGTGCGGTAGGCGTCGGCCACCCGGGACACTACGCGACCGGCCACCGCAGGCTGTCTCTCCCCAGGGGCGCCGCGGTCCGGTACGAGCAGCAGCACCGGCAGGGCGAACACGACGAACCAGGCCCCGGACACGACGAAGGCCCACCGGAAGTCCGCCACCTGCGGCTCGCCGGACAGGAAGGCCACGAACAGCCCGACCAGCAGCACGATCCCGCCGACGTACCCGGCGCCCCAGCCGATACCGCTGATCCGCCCGAAGGTGCGGGGCGTGGTGATGGTCAGCAGCAGCGCGTTGTAGGCCGCCGAACCGATCTCGAAGGCCACGGTGCCCACCGCGACCAGCACCAGCCCGAGGACGACCATCTGCGACAGCCGACCCTCCACCGGCCGGACGAACCACATGGCCAGGATCGACGCCCCGACCACGGCCGAGCAGACCGCGAGCAGCGGCCTGCGGCGGCCCGCCGCGTCGGCGAACGTGCCCAGCACCGGAGCGGTGCAGGCGACGACCAGCCCCGCGGCGGCGCCCGCCCAGCCCAGCCACTGGCTGTGCAGCGCCGTCGTCCGCTCGATCACCTGGTCGGACGCCCCGGCGACGGCGAACGCCTCGCCCGAGGTCAACCAGGGCACGAACACGAACGTGGTGACCACGGAGTTGAAGGCCGCCGCCCCCCAGTCCCACGAGGCCCAGGCCCCGATGCGCAGCGTCGAGGCTCGGTCTGTCTGGATCATGCCCGCATGGTAATGGGCTCAGCCGGTCTGGAAGCGGGTCGGGTCGCCGCCGCCGACGCGCAGCACCTCCGGCTCGCCGGACGTCCAGTCCACCACGGTGGTGGGGGTGGTGCCGCGGTCCCCGGCGTCCACGACGACGTCCAGCACGTCGGCCAGCTCTTCGGCGATCTGCCAGCCCTCGGTCATCGGCCACTGCTGGCCGCCGTCGGGCTGGGGCACGATCAGCGACGACGACAGCAACGGTTCGCCCAGCTCGCGCAGGATCGCCCGGACGACGGGGTCGTCGGGGATCCGCACGCCGACGGAACGTTTCTTCGGGTGGGCCAGGCGCCGCGGCACCTCACCGGTAGCGGGCAGGACGAAGGTGTACGGACCGGGGGTCACAGCCTTGACAGCGCGGAAGGCCCGGTTGCTCAGCGTGACCAGGGGGCCCAGCTGGGCGAACTCGGCGACCACCAGGGTGAGGTGGTGCTTGTCGTCCAGACCGCGCAGCCGGCGGATCCGCCGCGCCCCGGCGTGGTTGTCCATCCGGGTGCCCAGGGCGTACATCGAGTCGGTGGGGTAGGCGATCACCGCATCGGCCCGCAGCGCGGCGACGGTCTGCGCGACCGCCCGGGGCTGCGGGTCCGTCGGGTGCACGTCCAGGTAGCGCGCCATCCAGCAAGGCTACCCGCCGTGGGCCGGGCGGAAGACCGTTCCTGGGCACAGGCCGACGCGGCCCGGCCCCGAGGCTACGGGGTCGGGCCGCGTCGGTCGGACCGGGGTCAGGAACCGGGCCCGCCCCACTGCTGCTGGGTGTAGCCACCCTGGTCGGGCGGGGCGGCGGGCTGGCTGAACTGGTCGGGCGGGACGGGCTGGCCGAACTGGCCGGGCTGCGGCTGGGCGTACTGACCCGGCTGAGCGGCGTACTGGCCCTGCGGGTAGCCCTGAGGGGCGACAGGCCGGGGCACCTTGGGCTCGAAGCCGCGGACCGCGAAGGCCAGCGCGATGGCCACCGCCCCCAGGATCAGAGCAAAGTCCGTCAGGCCGCCGAGGAAGGCGATGACGCCGGTTCCGAATCGCTTGGCCTCCCAGGGATCGTAGTTGCCGTCGTCGAAGCGGCCGTAGGTCAGCGGCAGGATCAGCTTGATCAGGAGGCCGACACCGGCGGACGCACCGCCGACGATCAGCAGCCTGGCGGACGTCCCGGGGGCAGGAGCTGTCATGAAAATCACCTCATCGTTCTCGGCGCCGGACGCGCCGGGGGTCGGAAACTGGCTAGTGGTCGGACGACGGCACCAGGTGGTCGGGGCAGACCTCGAACCGGTCGGGGTAGATCTCCAGGGCCACCCGGCCGCCGGTCAGGCCGCGCAGCTCCAGGATGTACCGGGTCAGCTCGGACTCGGGCACGGAAGCCTCGATCCGGACCATACCGCCGTCCAGCGAGACCGTGTCGTTGATCCGGCCGCGCCGGGTGGACAGATCGCCCATGACATCGCCCTGGGCGCTGTTGGGCACCGTGACCAGCACCTTCGATACCGGTTCCAGTACCACCGAACCACCGGCGGCCAGGGCCTCCTTGACGCCCAGCGCCGCGGCGGTCCGGAAGGCCATATCGGAGGAGTCCACCGAGTGGGCCTTGCCGTCGAACACCTCGACCTGCAGGTCGACGATCTCGTACCCGTGCACCCCACCGCCGGCCATGGCCTCGGTGATGCCCTTCTGCACCGCGGACATGTAGTTGCGCGGGATCGACCCGCCGACCACCGAGTCGACGAACTTGAAACCCTCGCCCCGCGGCAGCGGCGAGACCCGCATGTTCACCACGGCGTACTGCCCGTGCCCGCCGGACTGCTTCTTGACCTTGCCCTCGGCCGTGGCCAGCCTGGCGATGGTCTCCTTGTAGCCGATCGGCACGCCCGAGGTGGTGACGTTCACCGTGAACACCCGGGCCAGGCGGTCCAGCGCCACGGCCAGGTGGGTATCGCCCAGGCCGCGCAGCACCGTGCGGTCGCCCACCCGGTCCACGGTCAGGGTGCGGTCCTCGGCCACCAGCCGCCCCAGGGCGGCCGACAGCCGGTCGTCGTCGGACTGGGTGACCGGTTCCAGGGACAGCGCGTACACGCCCTGCCGGGGTGGCAGCGGCTGGGCCCGCAGGTCCTTGCCGGCTGCGCCCTTGGGCTGCAGCAGCGACCCGGCCGGGGTGTTGGTCAGCTTGGCCGCGGCCACGACCTGACCGGGCACCGCCGCCGTCACCGGCAGGTGCTCCTTGCCCTTGAGCCGGAACAGGCCCGGCAGCCGCTCCTCGACGTGCGTGGTCGCGTTGACCAGACGGTCGCCGGGCTTGAGCGTGCCGGACAGCACCCGCAGCAGCGTGACCTGCCCCACGAACGGGTCGGCCATGGTGCGGAAGGCGTGCACCAGGGTCGGACCGGCCGGGTCGGGGGCGACCTCCACCTCGACGTCCCCGGCCAGGACCTTGGCGTTGCGGTCGTCGATCGACGGGCTGAGCTCGCAGACCAGATCGGCCAACCGGTCCACCCCCACCCCGGTGGTCCCGGAGGCGATCAGCACCGGGGTGGCGTGGCGGGTCCGCACCGCGTGGGCCAGGGTGGCGCGCAGCTCGCCAGCGGTCGGCACGTCGCCCGACAGGTAGCGTTCGAGCTGTTCGTCGTCGCCGGAGACGATCTCCTCGGTGGCCTGCTCGCGCATCTCGGCCACCTCGTCGGTCAGTGCCGCGGGCACCGGGCCGCGGTGGGTGCCCTTGGCGTCGTAGGTGACGGCCTGGTCGGACAGCACGCCGATCACGGTGTCGAAGGCGTCCTCCTCGGCCGCCGGCAGCTGCAGCGGCACCATGTGGGTGTCGTCGAAGGCCCCGCGCAGCTCGCCCACCACCCGGCGGAAGTCGGCCCGCTGCTTGTCCTCCTTGGTCACCACGACCAGCGTCGGTATGCCGGCCCGGGCGGTGGCCTCCATCGCCAGGTAGGTCCCGGTCTGCACCCCCCCGGTGGCGCTGACCACGACGATCGCCGCGTCCGCGGCGGCCAGGGCGTCGTCCACCGCCCCGACGAAGTCGAGGTAGCCCGGGGTGTCCAGGAACGTCAGGTCGTAGGCCTGCCCGTCAGCGGCGGTCCAGGTGAGCGGCACCACGCCGAGGCCCAGCGAGATCTTCCGGGCGATCTCCTCCGGCTCGTGGTCGGACAGCGTCGTGCCGTCCTCGACCGTACCGGCCCGGGTGGTCAGCCCCGCGCGCAGCGCGAGCGCCTCGACCAGCGTGGTCTTGCCGGCGCCACCAGCGCCGAGCACTGCCACGGTCCGGGTGCGTGCCGTCGTCGTCTGGTCCATCGGTGGCCTTTCTCCGGTGACGTTCGTCCCAACCCTAGTGAAAACCGTCGCACCACGTCGGGACGAGCGTCCCTGGCGTCTGTCTGACGGACGTGACGAGCCTAGACGGCGGCCAGGAGGTCCACCACGAAGACCAGCGTCGACCCTGGTGGGATGGTCTCGATGTCCTGGTCGCCGTAGCCCTTGTCGGGCGGGACGACCAGCAGCACCCGGCTGCCGACGCTCTGCCCGGCCAGCCCTTCGACCCAGCCGTCGATCAGGCCGCCGACGACCAGCGAGAACGACGTCGACTCCCCCCGGTCCCACGACGAGTCGAACTGGGTGCCGTCCCACAGCCAGCCGGTGTAGTGGACCCGGACGGTCTGTCCCTCGACGACCGGAGCGCCGCTGCCGACGATCAGCGGCTGCACCACCAGCGAGGCGGGCGGCTTGCCGGTGGCCGTGATCCCGGTCGGCACCCCGTCGTCGTCGACGGCGACCTTGGGCAGCCCCGGACCGGGCGTCACCGGCGTGCCGGTGGCCTGCGGGAGGATGTCGTAGGCGTCGACCACCTCGACGAGGACCAAGTCGGCCGGGACCGGCTGGCCCAGGCCCAGCTCGGTGGGCACGGCCAGCAGCACCTGGGCACCGATGTGCGCCGCGGCCAGCACCTGGTCGAGGTCACCAGCCTCAGGGTTCTCCCCGACCACCAGCCCGGCCTGCGGCTCGAGGATCCAGCCGTCGTACAGGACGCTGCCGTCAGCCCCGGAGACCGCCAGCTGGCGGACGAGCAGTCCCTGCCCGGTCTCCAGGGCCGCACCGTCGCCGTCGACGACCAGCCGGACCGCGACGGCGTCGACGGTGAACGGCGTCGTGGGCAAGGTGATCTGCGGCGCCTGCCCGGCGCGGGCCGTGACCTCGACCAGCTCCAGAGGCGCCTTGTCCGCCTGGGAAGTCTGGCTCTTCCCAGGGGTGTCCTGGTTCTTCTCAGGGGTGTCCTGGCCGCACCCGGCCAGGCCGACCAGGCCCAGCAGTCCGACCAGGCACAGTACGGTGAGCTTGCGCGGCACGGGGACTCCTCGGTTCTTCGTCCGGACGACGGGGCCACGCTACCCCCCCGAGCGGGGCCGGCGGTACGCGACCGGCGGGGCGCCACACCCCTCGCGTCCCGCCGTCTACCGGGTGACCTGCCTGGTCAGCGCCGTTCGACGGGCACAGCGGACCGAGCCGACCTAGGGTCGTCCGGGTGAGGAAGTGGTCGCGCAACCGTAAGGCTCTGTTCGGACTGACGCTGGTGGTCACCGTGCTGGTGGTCGGCGGCGCCGCCGCGGTCAGGGGCGTCCAGCACTGGCTGGCCAGCAACGTCGAGTCGCTGGGCGACCCGTTCGCCGGTCTCGAAGGGCGGCCGGACCCGGCCCAGTCCGTCGACGGGAAGTCGGCGATGAACATCCTGGTCCTCGGCTCGGACTCGCGGATCTCGGCGGGCGACCCGAGCATGTGGGCGGCCGGGGCGCAGCGCACCGACGCCATCATGCTGGTGCACCTGCCCGCCGACCGGTCCAGCGCCCAGGTCATGTCGATCCCCCGCGACGCCTGGGTGGACATCCCCGGCCGCGGCCAGGCCAAGATCAACGCCGCGTTCTCCTACGGCGGTCCGTCGCTGCTGATCCAGACCGTCGAACAGCTGACCGACGTGCGGATCGACCACTTCGTCGTCACGGACTTCGAGTCCTTCGTCACGATGACCGATGCGCTCGGCGGGGTGCGGATGACCCTGTCCAAGGACCTCAAGGTGGGCGGCACCGTGGTCCCGGCCGGCAAGCAGCGCCTGCTCACCGGCGAGCAGGCGCTGGCCTTCGTGCGGGAGCGCAAGACGCTGGCCCGCGGCGACTTCGACCGGGTGCAGCGGCAGCAGGCCTGGATCCGGGCGATCGCGGCCAAGCTGCGCAACGACGGGACGCTGAGCAACCCGGCGACCTCGACGCGGTTCCTGGCCACGGTCAGCAAGTCCGTGGCCACCGACGACGGTCTGGACGAGTCGGCCCAGAAGGACCTGCTCGACCGGGTGCGCGGCCTCGGGTCGGCCGATATCGAGTTCTTCACCGTGCCGTACAGCGGCACCGGGCGGTCCGCCGACGGGCAGTCCATCGTCGTGCTCGACCGGCAGCGGCTCGACCCGCTGATGGCGGCCGTGGCCTCCGATACCGTCGGGGCCTACCTGACCGAGCACGCCGCCGACCTCGAGGCCCTGCCCCCGGTCGTGTACTGATCCGGGCAGCGCGGGCCTCGGGTGGAACCGAGGGTGATATTCTGCTGTGTCGGGACTTGCGCTCCCCAGGCGCGACCCGTACAGCCGGTCTCAACGGTCATCGGCGCCACCTGGCGGTGCAGTGGTGGAGAATCACGAAGAAAAGTGGCGTCATGCTGAGGAGGTCACCCCCTCTCATCCGGCACGAGGGTCCAGGTGACGACGAGAACCGTCGTCACACTTCACCGGAGGTAGACATGAGCACGGTCGAGACACGTGAACCAGCGAGCATCCTGGGGCAGGCGCTGACGCGCCGGGAACGAGTCGTCCTGGGCGAGCTGGCCGAGGACGTCACCCTCGAGGAGATCGCGCAGCGGCTGTTCGTCACCCGCAACACCGTCAAGTCGCAGGTCCGCTCCGTCTACCGGAAGATCGGCGTCTCCACCCGGGCCGAGGCCGTGGCCTGGGCCCGGGCGCACGGTATCCAGTGACCCGGTACTACCTGGCCCCGGGTCGGCCGAGCAGTCAGCCCAGGGCGGCGTAGGCGTCAGCGTCGAGCAGGTCGCCGGTGCCGGTGACCTCGATGCGGAACAGCCAGCCGTCGCCGTAGGGGTCGGCGTTGACCAACGACGGGTCGTCGACCGCGGCGGTGTTGACCTCGGCCACCGTGCCGGACACCGGGGAGAACAGCTCGGAGACGGACTTGGTCGACTCGATCTCGCCGACCACCGCACCGGCGGCGACCGCGGCCCCGACCTCCGGCAGCTCCAGGTAGACGATATCGCCCAGCGCCTGCGCCGCCACGTCGGTGATCCCGACGGTGGCCGGGCTGCCCTCGCGCAGCCACTCGTGCTCGGCGGTGTACTTCAAGTCAGCAGGAAGGTTGGCCACGGGTCTCTCCTCGGGTCGGGTTCGGGTCAGGGACGACGGTAGTCGCTGAAGGTCTGGAGCTGCGACGTACGAGGCGGCACATCAGGTACGAGGCTGTGACCTCGTACCTGGTGCACGACCTCGTACCTCACCGCGGGACGCTACCTCGGTCGGTGGTAGAAGGGCAGGGGGACGACACGGACGGGTTCGGGGCGACCGCGCACGTCGACCGCCAGCTCGGTGCCCTCGGCGGAACGCTCCGGGGTGACGTAGGCCATGGCGATGGGGTAGCCCAGCGTCGGGGACGGGGCGCCGGAGGTGACCTGGCCGATCTGGGGGGCGCCGGGGGCGGCGCTGGCCAGGACCGGGTAGCCGGCCCGGGCGGCGCGTCGACCCAGGCCCCGCAGGCCGACCAGGCGCCGGGCGCCGGGCGAGTGGGCCCGGGACTCCAGGGCCGCGCGGCCGACGAACGGCAGCGGGCGGCCCTGCGCGTCGGTCTTGTCCAGGCGGACGACCCGGCCCAGCCCGGCGTCCTGCGGGTTGGTCGTGCGGTCCAGCTCGTGCCCGTACAGCGGCATGCCCGCCTCCAGACGCAGCGAGTCCCGGGCGGCCAGGCCCGCCGGGACCAGACCGTGGGACTCCCCTGCCGCCATGAGCGCCCGCCACAGCTCGGGAGCGAGGTCGGAGGCCAGGAAGAACTCGAACCCGTCCTCGCCGGTGTACCCGGTCCGTGCCAGCCAGCCTGGTCGACCGGCACAGCCGATCCGGAGGCAGGCGTAGTACTTCAGCGCCGCCAGGTCGTCGCCGTCGAGGACCTCCCAGCCGTCGAGAGCCCGCACGACCGACAGCGCCGCAGGCCCCTGCACGGCGATCAGGGCAGTACCGGCCGAGTCGTCGGAGACGGTGACGTCGAAGCCGTCCGCCCTCTCGCGCAGCGCCGCCAGCACCGCATCGTGGTTGGCGGCATTGGCCACCACCATGAAAGCCTCGTCAGCCAACCGGTAGACGATGAGGTCGTCGAGCACCCCGCCGTCCTCGGCGCAGACCATCGTGTACCGGGCACCCAGCACCCGCAGCCCGGAGAGGTTGCCCACCAGCGCGTAGTCCAGGAACGCCGCCGCGCCCGGGCCGACCACCCCGATCTCGCCCATGTGGGACAGGTCGAACAGGCCCGCGGCGGTGCGCACCGCGGTGTGCTCGGCCACGTCCGAGGAGTACCGCAGCGGCATCGACCAGCCCGCGAACGGCACCAGCGTGGCACCCAGGGCGACGTGCTCGGCGTGCAGAGGGGTGAGGCGGGTCTCGGTCATGGGGCGTCCTGTCCTGGGTCGACCGGTTCGGCACCGGTCGGCTCCGTCTTGGGTCGGGGGCTGCGCTTGGTCCGGACGGCTTTCATCCGCTTGGTCCGGCCCGACCTGGCCGCAGCGGGGGCCGCGTCCGGTGCGGTCGTGGCAGTCGCCGTCTCCGCGGCGGTCTCGGCCGGAACGTCGGGTGCCGGTTCGTTCGGTGCCGGGTCGGCGGAGGCCGGGTCAGCCTGGGCCACCACGGCGATGGGTGCCGTCACGGGGCTGGGTTCTTCGGTCACGGCGCTGGGTTCGGCCTCGGGCTCGCTTCCCAACGTAGCGTCGCTGCACGGAACCTCGCACGCCGTGGGCCTGTCCGCGGTCGGCGTCTCGACCGGTTCGGGCGACGGTTTCTCGACCGGCGGCTCGGGCGACGGTTTCTCGACCGGTTGTCCGGTCGGCGCCTCGACCGGAGCGGGCGCGGTCTGGGCCGCCACGACGCAGACCAGGTTCCGGTCGCCGAAGGCACCGTCGATGCGGCGCACCGGCGGCCAGTACTTGGCGCTGCGGCCGGAGGCGGCCGGGAAGGCGGCGGTCTGGCGGGAGTACGGGTGGTCCCAGTCGTCGGCGACGACGCAGGCCGCGGTGTGCGGGGCCTGGCGCAGCGGCGAGTCGGCCAGCGGCCAGGTCCCGTCGGCCACCTGGTCGATCTCGGCCCGGATGGCCAGCATGGCGGCCACGAACCGGTCCAGCTCGGCCAGGTCTTCGGACTCGGTGGGTTCCACCATGAGCGTGCCGGGCACCGGGAAGGCCAGCGTCGGGGCGTGGAAGCCGTAGTCGGCCAGGCGCTTGGCCACGTCCTCGGCGGTGACGCCGGTGTCCTTGGTGATCTGGCGCAGGTCCAGGATGCACTCGTGCGCGACCAGGCCGTGCTCCCCGGTGTACAGCACCGGGTAGGCGTCGCGCAGCCGGACGGCCAGGTAGTTCGCGGCCAGCACCGCGACCTGCGTCGCCCGGGTCAGCCCGTCGGCCCCCATCGTCGCCAGGTAGGCCCACGGGATGGGCAGCACCCCGGCCGAGCCCCAGCGGGCCCCGGCCACGGGCGGGTTGGCCGACGGCACCCCGGGGGTCGGGTCACCGGGCAGGAACGGCGCCAGGTGCGCGGCCACCGCGACCGGGCCGACCCCGGGACCGCCGCCGCCGTGCGGGATGGCGAAGGTCTTGTGCAGGTTCAGGTGCGAGACGTCGCCGCCCATCTCGCCGAGCCGGGCCAGGCCGACCAGCGCGTTGAGGTTGGCCCCGTCGATGTACACCTGCCCGCCGGCGGCGTGCACCAGGTCCACCACCTCGCGCACCCCGGCCTCGTACACCCCGTGGGTGGACGGGTAGGTGATCATGATCGCGGCCACCTGGCCGTCGTGCTCGGCCAGCCTGGCCCGCAGGTCGTCCAGGTCGACCGACCCGTCCGCGGCGGTACCGACGACGACGACCCGCAGCCCCGCCATCACGGCCGACGCCGCGTTGGTCCCGTGCGCCGAGGCGGGGATCAGGCACACGTCGCGCCCGTCGTCGCCCTGCGAGCGCAGGTAGCGCCGGATCGCCAGCAGCCCGGCCAGCTCGCCGGCCGACCCGGCGTTGGGCTGCAGGCTGACCGCGGCGTACCCGGTGATCTCGGCCAGCCAGTGCTCCAGGTCGGCGGTCAGCGCCGCGTAGCCGCGGTGCGACTCTACGGGTGCGTAGGGGTGGACCTCGGCGAACCCGGGCCAGCTGATCGGCTCCATCGCCGCGGCCGGGTTGAGCTTCATGGTGCACGAGCCCAGCGGGATCATGGTGCGGTCCAGCGCCAGGTCCTGGTCGGACAGGCCGCGCAGGTAGCGCAGCAGACCGGTCTCCGAGCGGTGGGCGCCGAACACCGGCTGGGTCAGGTAGTCCGTGGTCCGCATGAGCACCCCGGGCAGGTTCGCCTGGTCGCTCCTGAGCACCTGGAACGAGTAGCGACCCTGCGCGTCGGGCCGTTTCTGGGTGGCCCCGGCCAGGACGAACGCCCCGACGACGGCGGAGACGTCGTCGTCGGTGGTGGTCTCGTCGCAGCTGATCTGGACGTGGTCGCGGTCCGGTGCCCACAGGTCGAGGCCCGCCTTGGCGGCCTGCACCAGCACGTCGTCGGCCCGGCCCGGGACCTTGGCCCGCACGGTGTCGAACACGGCGTCGTGATCGACGACCACCCCGGCCTGGCGCAGCGACACGATGATCGCCATCGCCTGGCCGTGCACCCGCCGGGCGATCTCCCGCAGCCCCGTCGGCCCGTGGTACACCGCATACATCCCGGCCACCACCGCCAGCAGCGCCTGCGCGGTGCAGATGTTGCTGGTGGCCTTCTCCCGGCGGATGTGCTGCTCCCGGGTGCTCAGGGCCAGCCGGTAGGCGGGCGCCCCGTCGGCGTCGACGCTCACCCCGACCAGCCGTCCGGGCAGGTTGCGCACCAGGTCGGCCCGCACCGCCATGAAGGCCGCGTGGGGCCCGCCGCAGAACAGCGGCACCCCGAAGCGCTGGGCCGAGCCCACCGCGATGTCGGCGTCGATCTCCGCCGGGCTGCGCAGCATGGTCAGCGCCAAGAGATCGGTGGCGACGGTGACCAGGGCGCCTTGGTCGTGGGCGGCCTGGACGACCGGTGCCCAGTCGACCACCCGGCCGGAGGCCCCGCACTGCTGCACGACGATCCCCAGCAGCGGGGCGTCCAGCTGCGGCAGCCCCCGGGTCAGGTCGGCGACGACGATCTGCTGCCCCAGGGCCTCGGCCCGGCCCTGGACCACCTCGCGGGACTGGGCGAACAGGTCCTGGTCGAGCACGACCGCACCGTCGGCCTGCGACCCTGGTCGCTTCTTCGCGGCGCGGCGCATGAGCGCCACCGCCTCGGCCACGGCCGTCGGCTCGTCCAGCAGCGAGGCGTTGGCCACCGGCAGCCCGGTGAGGTCGGCGACGACGGTCTGGAAGACCAGCATGGCCTCCAGCCGCCCCTGGGAGATCTCCGCCTGGTACGGGGTGTACGAGGTGTACCAGGCGGGCGACTCCAGCACGTTGCGCCGGATCACCGCCGGGGTGACGGTCCGGTAGTAGCCCTGGCCGACCATCGACCGGCGCACCTGGTTGAGCCGGGACAGGCTGCCCAGCCGCCCCTGCGCCTGCTCGGGCGTGAGCGCGGGCGGCAGGTTCAGCCGACGCGTCGTCCGGATCGCCTGGGGCACCGCGGCGGCGACCAGGGCGTCCAGGTCGTCGTACCCCAGCGCCGCGAGCATGGTGGTGACGTCGTCAGGCCGTGGGCCGATATGGCGGTCCACGGCACGGTTCTCGAAGGTCACGAGCACTCCGCAGGTCCGGGCCCGGTATCCGGGCGGTCGTCGTCAGCGTACCGGTCAGCACCCCGGCGCGGGCCAAACCGGACAGCCGAAAACTAGCGCCCCCCAGGTCAGCGATCAGCACCCACCACAGCCGACCGATAAGCATGCACCCATTCGTGGGTTCGACGCCGTTACACCGTTTCGAAACGGTGTAACGGCGTCGAACCCACGAATCGGGATCGCTAGCCGGAGACCCAGATCTCCGCCCAGGTGGCGTCCGCGTCGTCGGTCAGCGTGTCGACGCGGTCGGCGAAGGCCCGGTGCAGCGCGTCACGCCGGGCCGGGCTGCCCGGCACCGCGACGACCGCGACCCGCACCTGCCCGGCGGCGGAGGCGTAGACCGACAGGGTCAGCTCGCGCGGCACCGGCGGAGCCGACAGCGCCACCTGGACCACCGCGTTGACCTGTGCCGTGCTGCCGACCGGCGTCACCGGGACGCCGGTCGCGGAGTCGGACTGCAGCCGCACCCGGCACCCCTGGGCCCGGGCGGCGCGGACGGTCTGGCGGGTCGGCCCGTCGAGCACTTCCGGCAGGTGCATCTCGTCGCGCACCGCCTGCTCGGCCAGCTCGGCCTCGGCGCGCACCGCGTCGTCGACCCGGCTGTCGGCATCGGCCAGGCGGTGCAGGAACGGCACCACGATCTCTCCCAGCCGGGCCCGGCGCCGGGTGTGCACCTCGTCGCGGACGGCGCGCCAGACCGCGGCCAGCGGTCCGGTCGTGCCGCGCACCAGGGTGGTCGTCGGCCACACCAGGGTCACGACGGTGCCCTGGCCTGGGGTGCTGTCCACCCGCGCCGCACCGCCGACCCGGGCTAGCGGGGCCGCTACCGACACCCGCAGACCCCCCTGGGGCGACCGGGTCGGCCGGAACCCGGGGCCGTCGTCGACGACCCGCACCGTGGTGACCGCGCCGTCGCAGCCCACCTGCACCCGGGCGCGGGCACCCGGCGCGTGCCGTTCCACGTTGCGCACCGACTCGACGACGGCACCGAGGATCGCCGCGGCGGCCGAGGCGGGGACGACCAGCGCGTCGGGACCGTCGAGCTCGACGGTCCGGGTCGGCGCGGTCGCGATATCGCGCAGCGCGGGCATCAGGTCAGCGGGGCCGTCGGCGACCGGGTCGGCCAGGTCCTCGATCGCGGCCAGGGCCTGCCGGGCGCAGCGGCGCACCTCCAGGCGCCCCACCCCCGGTGTCGCGGCGGCCCGGAACGCCACGGCCACCTCGTCGTGCAGCAGGCACTGCCAGGCACCGTGAGCCTGCTCGGCTGCCTGGGCCCGGACCCGGTCGAGATCGGCCCGGGCCGCCTCCGCGTCGGCCATGTCAGTCCCCCGGCCCCCGGTCGGCGGGGGCCAGCTCGAGGCGGTCGGGCCCGCGGCCCTGGGACGACGCCGGGCTCTCGGAGCTCTCGGACGGCACCGCGAGGCTGCCCGGCTGCATGTCCAGGTACCCGTCGCGGAACACCCGGTAGGCCACCTCGCGCGGCCCGTGCGCGATATCGGCCCCCGCCTGGGTGTACTTCTCCACGACGCGGTAGCAGTAGGTGCGGGCGGTGTCCGGCATGAGGTTCATCTCCTTGCCGATGGCCGACCAGGGCAGCCCCCGGGCCAGCAGCCCCAGCACCTCAAGCTCCTTGCGGGACAGCCGCACCCGACGGGCCGGGTCGGTGACCATCTGCTGGGCGAGACGGCTGGAGACGGCGAAGCTGCCGCGCGCCGCGTCCCAGATGGCCTCGACCAGGCTCTCCTCGGGGTCTTCCTTGAGCACCAGGCCCAGGGCCCCGGCGTCCAGCGCCTGCCCGACGACGGCGGGCCGGTGGTCGGAGGTGACGACCAGCACCCCGGCGGCCTGCTCGCGCAGCCGTCGGACGTTGTCACCGATATCCGACCCGTCACCCAGGTGCAGGTCGAGCAGCACCACCGACAGCGGCGTCACCCAGCGGGCCAGCAGGTCGCCCACGGTGGACGCGGTCGCCACCAGCCGGATCCGCGGGTCGGCGGCGGCCAGGGTCGCGGCCAGGCCGCGCTGGACCAGGGGGTGGTCGTCCACCGCGCCCACGATGATCATGCTGGTCCCTGTGTCGCCTGGTGGTCCTCGCCGCGCACCTTCCTTGACGCTCCACCACGCCTGGTGGCGCCGCTGCGCGCGCCAGCGTCGCCGGGAGGCGGGACGGGCTCGTCCCGCCGGGCCCGGGTGCGGCTGTCAGGCGCCACGGCCTGTCCCTGGTCCCATCGGCAGGTCGGCGCGGTTTGCGAACCGCCTCTGGCCGGTGCCGAGACCGGCGACAGGCTCGCCGCGCCTGCCGTCGTCGGCAGGGCGCTGTGGCTCGCCCTCGTGGTCATCGTCGTCCTCGACCGGCCCGCGCGTCTCGGGTCAGAGACCGGTGCCTGTTGTGATGGCACCGCATGAACAAGGACAATCTACCCGCAGCGGTCACGCCCGGTCGTGGAGCATCGCGCGGACCCGCGCCACCACCCCGTCGGCACCGGCCTCGACCTGGGCCAGGCAGACCTCGAACTCGGGCGGTCCGCCGTACCAGGGGTCGTCGACGTCCAGCCGGTGCTCGTCCCGCTCGCCGACCCGCGGCGCCGCCGGGTCGAAGCGGCGGTACAGCACCACCGGCGGGTCCACCCCGCGCCGCTGCGCCATCCGACGCAGCACCCGGGCGTGGCCCGCGGTCATCGCCAGCACCAGGTCGCACCGGTCCAGCTCGTCCGCCGTGACCTGCCGGGCGACGTGCCCGTCCCCACCGGGGTAGCCGTGCGCCAGCAGCACCGCCCGCGCCCGCCGGTCGACCGGGTTGCCCGCCTCCTCGTCGCTGACACCGCGCGAGCAGACCGTCACCGCGTCGCCCAGCCCCGCGGCGGCGAACCGCTCGCGCAGCACCACCTCGGCCATGGTCGAACGACAGATGTTCCCGGTACAGACCGTCATCACCAGCACCCCTCGATCTTGCCCTACACCGCGCGGCCCGACGAAGCGCCGGCAGCGACCGACCGATCTGGGTCACACCTGTGCAACACGCCTGGCTCGGTTTCGTCGTCCCCACCCCTGCGGGGTACAGTCCAGGCGCTTCGCGGATCTGCATCTTGGGGACTGTTGTGCCGTTCGACCTTCCTGCTGTCGAGGCGCTCGCGCCCGACCAGTCGTCCCTGACCGCTGCCTCCCGGCTGAACAAGCCCGCCAAGTGGTCGGGTCTGACCCATGAGGACGACCTGTGGTGGGGCGAGGCCCAAGGGTCAGGGGCCAACCCGTACCGCACCGTCGTGGACGGCGACAACGTCGGGTACAAGTGCAGCTGCCCGTCACGCAAGTTCCCCTGCAAGCACGCTCTGGCCCTCATGTGGATCCAGGCCACCGCCCCGGAGTCGTTCACCGAGGGGACCCGGCCCGACTGGGTCAACGACTGGACAGGCCGACGGCGGACCACCAGGACGACCGCCGCACCGGCTGAGGACAAGTCCATCGCCCGGGCCGCGGACCCGCCCGAACCCGCTCCGGCGGACCCCCAGGCGCAGGCCAAGGCCGCCGCCACCGCCGCCCGACGGGCCGCCACCACGCGGGCCATGATCGCCGACGGGCTGGACGAGCTCGACCGGTGGATCGTCGACCAGACCCGCACCGGTCTGGCCGCCTTCTGCGACCACGCCCCGGACCGGTGCCGCAAGATCGCCGCCCGTCTGGTCGACGCCAGAGCCGCCAGCCTCGCGTCCCGCCTGGACGAGATGCCCTCGCGCCTGCTGGCCCTGCCCACCGAAGAACGGCCGGACCTGGCGGTGCGCGAGCTGGGCCAGGTCGTCCTGCTCACCAAGGCATGGCGGGCCGACCCGACCGACCCCCAGGCGGCCCGTGACGTCGGCACCGCCGAGCAGCGTGACCAGGTGCTCGCCCACCCTGACGCGCCCCGGTCGACGGGGTTCTGGGAAGTCGTCGGTGAGCAGATCAGGACCCGTCGGGACAACCTGGTCAGCCACGCCACCTGGTTGATGGCTCTCGACCCGCAGGCGGCGCAGCGCTTCGCCGTCCTGCTCGACTTCTACCCGGCCACGGCCGGCCGACGTGACCAGGTGTTCACCCCCGGCGCCCAGATCGAGGCGACCGTGGCGTTCTACCCGTCGGCCGGCCCGGTACGGGCCGTGGTCGTGGAGCGGGGCGACCCGCCGACCCAGACCTTCGGCTGGCCCCCAGTCCGGGCCGACGATGCCTACGACCCGCTGTCCCAGTGCGCCGACGCCTGGGCGGGTGTGCCCTGGCAGCTGGAGCACCCGTTGACGCTGCCCGCCGGTCGGGTGGTCGAGGCCGCAGGCGGCCGGCTGTGGTGGCGGGCCGACGTGGGTGGGGCCGGGCTGCCCCTGTCCGGCGACCACGACGGCAGCGGCGCTCTCCTGGGGCTGGCGCTGGAGCAGGCCGTCGGCCTGTGGGACGGGTTCCGCCTGGCTCTGCTGGCAGCGCAGACCCCCTTCGGACGGGTGGACCTGGCATGACGGGTCCGACACCGCTGGACGAGACCTACCCGGTGCTGCGCGACTGCTGGATCGCCGGCGGTCAGGCCGCACAGGTCGCCCCGGCGGCGTGGCAGCCCCTGCTGGAGGCCGACGCTGACGAGTGCGAACGGCGGCTCCTGGCGCTCGCCGGGCAGAGCCTCGAGGTCGGGCTGCGCCCCGACCTGGGGCCGCACACCGTCCGCCCGGTCCTGCCCCTGCTGGCTCTGCCCGGTGTCCCCGCGCACGTGCGCCCGACCGTCCGACGGGTCCTCAAGGCAGAGACCGCCCCGGGCGGCGGCGGTTCGGCCCGGCGGACGCTGGACCTGCTCGCCCGTCGCGGGTTCACCGTGAACCCCCTGGACTGGTTCCCCTCCGCCAGCGCCGACCTGCCCGAGGTCTACCGACCGTGGCAGGAATGGGTCGCCGACAGCGCGCCGACCGGCCCGACGGCTGGCCACCACCCGGCTGGCACCCCTGACGACTGGGACCACCTGTCCGGTCCGGGTCGACGCCAGCTGTTGCGGCGCCTGCGCGACACCGACCGGGCTGCGGCCCGACAGCTGCTCGACCAGCACTTTGCCGGTGAGGCAGCCCCTGCGCGGCTGGCCCTCCTGGAGGTCGTGGCGGCCACCGACCTCGACGACGCCGATACGGCTTTCCTCCGTTCGCTGGCCGGTGACCGTTCGGCCAAGGTGAAGCACCTGGCGCTGCGGCTCCTGGCCCGGGCGGGCCAGGTCGACGCCAGCGCCGACGACGTGGCCGAGCTGTGCGCCTTCCTCACCGTCGGGCGCAAGAAGGTGCTCCAGGTGAGCGCCCCCCGGACCAAGACCGCCGCCCAGAGCCGTCGTCGTGACGCACTGTTCGAGACGGTGCCGCTGGCGGCGCTGGCCACGGGCCTGGAGATCAGCGCCGACGACCTGGTCACCGCCTGGAGCACCAGCCGCTCGGAGCATGCCGCGACCCAGGCCCTGGTGACCATGGTGGTCGAGACGGGGACCACCGCCCAGGCCGAGATCCTCGCCGCTAACCTGCTGGGCCACGACCAGCCCGACCTGGCCCGGCTGCTGCGCCCACGGATGGGCTCGGACGCGGTCCGTGCGGGACTGGGCACCGTCCTGGGCCAGGGCCTGGCGGAGGTCCACGCCTGGTGCCACGACGACGCCCCCGAGGTCGACCTGGACCCTGGTGCCGTGCTGGACTCGGCGGCTTTCGCCCAGCTGTGCGCCCAGGAGTCGGCCACTACGGCGGAGGTCCACGCCGCCAGCACTCTCGCCCTGCTGTGCCCGCCCGACGTCGCCGCGCAGGCCGTGCCGCGCCTGCGGGCCGCCGGGGTCTCGCCCCAGTACCTGGACATGTTCGTCCTGTCCGCCGCGCTTGGCCCACTATCCGAAGGAGCACGATGAGCCCCGAGATCCTGCGGCAGCCAGCCGAGGTTGCCTACGCCGCCGAGCTGGCCGCGCTGCGGCGCGACGACGACGAGCCCCGCCCGGTGGGCTGGGCCCTGTCGCCGAAGCGGGTCCTGACCTACCTGCTGGGCGGGAAGGCGTCCGACGGCACGACCGTCGTCCCCAAGTACGTGGGGAACCGTCGCCTCCTGGAGACCGCAGTGGCGACACTGGCCACGGACCGGGCGCTGCTGCTGCTCGGGGTCCCCGGGACGGCGAAGTCCTGGGTGTCAGAGCACCTGGCCGCCGCCATCACCGACGACTCGACCATGATGGTCCAGTGCACCGCCGGGACGGACGAGAACCAGATCCGCTACGGCTGGAACTATGCCCAGCTGCTGGCGCACGGGCCGTCGCAGGACGCCCTGGTGCCCACCCCGCTGTTCCGGGCCATGCAGCAGGGCCGGCTGTGCCGCCTGGAAGAGCTGACCCGGATGGGCTCGGACGTGCAGGACACGCTGATCACCGTCCTGTCGGAGAAGACCCTGCCGATCCCCGAGCTGGACACTGCGGTCTACGCCGCGCGCGGTTTCAACGTCATAGCCACGGCCAACAACCGCGACAAAGGTGTCAACGAGCTCTCCAGCGCACTCAAACGTCGGTTCAACGTGGTGGTCCTACCCGTGCCGGACAGCTTTGAGGAAGAGGTGTCGATCGTCTCGCGGCGGGTCGCCGAGACAGCGGTCGGCCTGGACCTTCCGGTGCCGAAGAACGTCGACGACGAGATCCGTCGGGTCCTGGTGGTCTTCCGTGAGCTGCGCTCGGGTGCCACCGCGGACGGCAGGGCGACGCTGAAGACCCCGTCGGGCAGCCTGTCCACCGCAGAGGCCATCGCCACCATGATCGGCGGTCTGTCGCACGCTGCCTGGTTCGCCGACGGGCGGCTGTCGGCCGACGGGCTGGCCCAGACCATGGTCGGGGCCATCGTCAAAGACCCCGTCCAGGACAAAGAGGTGCTGTCGGAGTACCTGGAGACCGTGGTGAAGAAACGCAAGGACTACGCCGCCTACTACGCCGCCCTGAACGACGCGCTGTAGAAGCCCGATGATCAGCTACTTCGGTGTGCGGCACCACGGCCCAGGGTCGACGGCCAGCCTGGTCGCAGCCCTGGACCAGCTGCGCCCCTCGGTGGTCCTGGTCGAAGGTCCGTCCGACGCCACCGGGTTGCTGCCGCTGCTGGCCGACCGGGCGATGCGGCCCCCGGTGGCGCTGCTGGGCTACGCCGCGGACGACCCGAGACGAGCGGCCTTCTGGCCTTTCGCCGAGTTCTCCCCCGAGTACCAGGCGGTGCGCTGGGCCCTGCGGAACGACGTACCGGTCGAGCTCATCGACCTGCCCGTCCTGGCCCAGCTGGACGACGCGGCACCGGCCGAGGCTGAGACCGAGGACGGCACCGCCGGGCCGGGGGAGCCCGACCGCCCAGGCAGCCAGCCTGACGACCGGCGCGACCCGATCTCGGCGCTGGCCGCTGCCGCCGGGTACGAGGACCCCGAGTCGTGGTGGAACGACCTCATCGAGCAGAACCCCGCCCCGGGCCCGATCTTCGCCGCTGTGGGCAACGCCATGGCCGAGTACCGGAACCACACCACGACCGACGAGCACGACCTGCGTCGTGAGGCCCATATGCGGCGGGCGATCGCCCAGGCCGCCAAGAACGCCGACGGTCCCGTGGCTGTGGTGTGCGGGGCTCTGCACGTCCCGGCGCTGGCGGCCAAGCACACAGCCGCGGCCGACCGGGCCCTGCTGACCGGTCTGCCCCGCCGGTCGGCCAGTATCACCTGGGCACCGTGGACCAACGCCCGGCTGGCCTACGCCTCGGGGTACGGCGCGGGGGTGAGCGCCCCGGGGTGGAACCAGCACCTGTGGCAGACCCGGGGGCGGGCCGACGTCGCGACCCGGTGGCTGGCCCGTATCGCCGCCGAGCTCCGCCAGGCTGAGCACCTGGTGTCCACGGCGTCGCTGATCGAGGCCGAACGCCTGGCTGTGGCGCTGGCGGCCCTGCGGGACCGACCCCAGCCCGGTTTCGAAGAGCTGCGCGAAGCGGCTGTGTCATGCCTGTTCGGCGGTGACCCGGTGCTGTGGAACCTGGTCGCAGACCGTCTGCTCGTGGGCACCCAGGTCGGGACCATCCCCGAGGGGGTGCCGCTGGCACCGCTCATCGACGACCTGCAACGCCAGCAGCGTCTGACCCGGCTCCGACCCGAAGCGCTGCCCCGTGAGCTCGCCTTGGACCTGCGCACCGACTCTGGGGCCGCCCGCTCGGTGCTGCTGCACCGGCTGAGGATCCTCGGGGTTGGGTGGGGGCAGCTGACCGACGCCGGTCGTAGCCGTGGCACCTTCCGCGAACGCTGGGTGCTGGCCTGGGACCCGACCTTCGCTATCGACCTCGTCGACAAGCTGGTATACGGCTCGACCGTCGAACAGGCCGCCGCCGGGCTGCTCGCCGAACAGCTGGGCGAAGCCACGACCCTGGGTGCCCTGGCGACCGGCTGCGAACAGGCGATGACGGCCGGGCTGCCGACAGCGGTGAGCGTGGCACTGAGGCTGCTGGCCGACAAGGCGGCGCTGTCGTCCGACGCTGCGGACATGCTCGGTGCCATACCACCGCTGGTCGACGTCCTGCGCTACGGCCAGGCGCGTCGCACCGACGCGCAGGCGTTGGGGAGCCTGGTCGAGCACCTGGTCGTCGAGGCGTCCTTGTCGCTGCACTATGCGGCCCGTCCGGCGGACGCCGATGCCTCAGACGTCCTGGTGGGGCTGGTCGTGGGTGTGGACCGCGCTATCCGGCTGCTGGACGAGGCGGTCTCGGCCGGGCTGGCCACCGTCTGGGACACCGGACTCGCCGCGGTCGTGGGTGACGACCAGACCAGCCCGAAGGTGGCCGGGTGCGCCGCCCAGCTGCGTTACGCCAGCGGGGCGCTGGCGGCAGCCGATGTGGTGCTCCTGGTGCAGCGTCGCCTGTCCCCGGGCACGCGAGCCGTCGTCGCGGCGGCTTTCCTGGAAGGGTTCTTCACTCAGGCCGCCGAACGTCTGATCTACGACGCGGACCTGCGTGACGCGGTCAGCCAGTGGTTGACCGACCTTGACGAGGACGAGTTCGTGGCCGCCCTGCCGTTGCTGCGGCGGGTCTTCGCCGACCTGGGTGCCTCAGACCGGACCCGGCTCCTGGCCGCTGCCCTGGGAGCCGGGGCCCGCCGGGCCGTCGGGGTGAGGCTGGCCGGTGACGGCGGTGCGGGCTGGGAACGCCAGCTGGCGGTGGTGGCACGGCTACTGACAGCGCCGACCGGAGGTGCCGACCGTGGATGAGCCGATCTTCGAGGATCCCGACGAGCAGGCTGGTGGTACGCACGATCCTCGCGCCCGGGCCGAACGGCGCTGGCGTCTGGCTCTGGGGGCCGACGACGACGGACTCAGCGACGACGACCGTCGGCTGTCCCGGGCCCTGTCGGTGCTCTACTCGCCGCAGGACGACGGTGGGCCCGGTCGTCGGCCCGGTCGTCGGCACGGTCTGGGTGGTTCCAGCCCGAAAGCCCTGGCGACGTGGCTGGGCGATATCCGCCAGTACTTCCCCGCTCCTGTGGTGCAGATCGTGCAGAAGGACGCTTTCGCCCGGCACGGCCTGAAGCAGATGCTCATGGAACCGGAGTTCCTGGCCGGGGTGGAACGAGACATCAACCTGGTGTCGGACCTGCTGTCGCTGAAGAACGTCATGCCCGACAAGGCCAAACAGCTGGCCCGTGAGGTCGTCGCCACCGTCGTCGCCGAGCTGGTGGCACGCCTGGGTACGAAGACCGCTGAGGCGGTACGCGGCGCCGTGGACCGTCACCAGCGCACCTTCCGTCCCCGCCCCGCCGATATCGACTGGCCCCGGACTATTACTGCGAACCTGCGCCACTACCAGCCCGAGCACGGCACGGTCGTCCCCGAGAAGCTGGTCGGTTTCCTGCGCCGACAGCGCCGCCTGGTCGACCTGGACGAGGTCGTCCTGTGCGTCGACCAGTCCGGCTCCATGGCAGCGTCGGTGATCTACGCCTCGGTGTTCGCCGCCGTCCTGGCCTCGCTGCCCGTGGTGGACACCAAGCTGGTGGTGTTCGACACCGAGGTGGTCGACCTGACCGAAGAGCTGGCCGACCCGGTGGACGTGCTCTTCGGCATCCAGCTGGGCGGCGGCACCGATGTGGCCAAGGCCCTGTCCTACTGCACCGGCCGGATCGAACGCCCCGCCAAGTCCCACCTGGTCCTGATCACCGACCTGTACACCGCCCGCGAACCGATGATGCAGCACCTGGCGGCCCTGGTCCGCGCTGGCGTCAACGTCATCGTCCTGCTCGCCCTGAATGACTGTGGCTGCGCCAGCTACGACGCCGAGGCCGCCAGCCAGTGCGCCGCCCTGGGCATCCCCACCTTCGCCTGCACCCCCGACCAGTTCCCCGACCTGATGGCCACCGCCCTGCGCCGCGACGACATCGCCGCCTGGGCCGCCGACTCCGACATCAAGCTGACCCGCCCCCTGGACGCGGTCGAGGTACGAGGCAGCGCACCAGGTACAAGGTCATGACCTCGTAACGCCGCGCAGCTCTGGTGCTCCCAGAACAAGATGTGCGTCGGCGGGCCCACGGCGCCGGAGGCTCCGCGCGGCGGCGCAGCCGACGTGTGGAGTGGCGTCGGGGAGGGGGCTGGGCGGGATGCGGGGCAAGGCGGGGGAG
>Ga0099364_10002195_pt1 | contig 31335 bp, 30 predicted proteins | sample TergutTh196P3_FD_73070 | JGI IMG/M metagenome (GOLD analysis project Ga0099364, IMG submission 73070) | Microcerotermes parvus P3 segment gut microbial communities from Pointe-Noire, Republic of the Congo - Th196 P3 | ecosystem: Host-associated > Arthropoda: Insects > Digestive system > Gut ... | reverse complement strand
ATCCGCTTCATTTTCGAGCGACTCATCGTCATTTATAGCGACTCCGCCGATTTCCCCTGTAGGACTCACCCGCCCCTGCTTCTGCTGAACCACGTGACCGAGTTCGTGTTCTAAGTGCTGTTCCTGCCCCGGGGCTATGTGAATGTCATTCCCCTGCGTGTAGGCATGAGCCTGCATCTGTGCCGGCTTGTCCGAGTTGTAATTCACCCGAACGTCATCAAGCGACATTCCTGTCATCGACTCAAACTTAGACTTGGTTTGGTCGGGGATTCCGGTGTTATTCGGGGCGTACTCGCCGGATTCGACCTCATCTTCATCCTCACGGAGCTGTGCAACGTCCCATGAATCGGCTTTCTTTCGTTGTGCTATGCTCTTGATGTCATCGGATTTCTTAGCGTATGTTTGCATATGTGTAACCTCGCTTGTCTTGCTTTCGATACCTCTTCAATATAGTATAGCATATTTTTTCAAGAAAGTCAAGGAATTGTTTTTTCGCTTGACTTTGAGGAATTCCTATGATATAATTGCGGTCTCGCTTTTAATTCAACGATTAGCAATTCTTACACCACAGGAAGCATAGCTGTTGATGTTAAGTCAAACACTCGTCTCACATTGGAGGAATTGCCGGCTACGTTGAAGCAAGACGATACAGGGACACCGATATAAAAAACTGTTACAATGCAGGGAATTTGACGATTTCTGCGGGAATGACAAGTCTCTGCTGAGGAAATGCTATATCACGAACCAAAACCGCCGTCTTTCGAAAGAGGGACGGCGATTTTTTGTTGCCTAGGCAACGAAACTTGGTACTGTGCGCCGAACTTTCGTTGTATGATTAAATAAAACCCCCGAAAAACGGGGCAACGAAAGGATTATCAATCATGAAACTGAAAATGAACAAACAAAAATTCTCGAAGAAAATCGTAGAGGAACTCTGCGACATCGCCTTCAACCGATTTGACGTGAGGACTAACCAGAAGCTTACCGCAATCAAATTGTTGATGCAGATTTTAGACAATCCCGATGTAGAAGACGAATCTGCGGAAGAAGACGGCGAAAAGTCCGAAGAAATCGACTTCGGCGATGACGAGGACGTACCGTAATTTCGATTAACGTCTGAAAATACCCTCGCGAAAATAAGCAAAGAATCGTAAAATTGGATTTTGACGGTTCAGACCTCCTATTGTGTTTTTTCAACACGACAGGGGGCGATTCAGCGTTCGCCGATTTTGAATCGGCGTTTTTTTTTTTTTGAATGTTTTTGCGATTTTGAAAATTTTTTTAAAAAACCTATTGACATTTGAAAAACTTCGTGTTATAATAGTATTCGGCAATGGGGCTGAAGGTGTTTTTACCTTCAGCCCCATTTCTTTTGGGTACCCAATACCTTACTACTCCGCAACAGCAATTACGCACTTGTACACAATGGCGTGTATTTCCGGTCGGTAAAAACCGGAAGTACACGCCTAATTTAGTAATGAAAGGCAGGAAAAAATTATGTTCGGTATTTGGTTTTTAATCGCGGCGGCGATGGTATTCTTTATGCAATGCGGGTTCACGATGGTGGAGGCGGGGTTCACCCGGGCTAAAAACGCCGGAAACATCATAATGAAAAACTTAATGGACTTCTGTGTCGGTACGGTTGTTTTCGTGCTGATTGGTTTCGGCTTAATGTGTTCGGGGGACTATTTGTTCGGGTTAATCGGTGTGCCGAACATGGGGATTTTCACCGATTTCGAGAATTTTGATTTCTCGAACTTTGTCTTCAATCTGGTTTTCTGTGCGACTGCGGCGACAATCGTTTCGGGAGCAATGGCTGAACGGACTAAATTCAGCTCGTACATCATTTATTCGGCGATTATCAGTGCATTCGTTTACCCGATTCAAGCAGGCTGGGTCTGGAATGAAAACGGTTGGCTTGCTCAAATGGGGTATGTTGATTTCGCAGGTTCATCTGCGATTCACATGATGGGCGGAATCACGGCTTTCGTGGGTGCGTCGATTCTCGGGCCACGGTTGGGCAAGTATGTCATTGACAAGAAAACCGGCAAGAAAAAAGCCCGTGCAATCCCGGGACATTCGCTCACTTTGGGGGCGTTGGGGGTATTCATCCTGTGGTTTGGGTGGTATGGATTCAACGGGGCAGCTGCCGAAAATCTTCCCCAGTTAGGAAGCATATTCTTGACCACAACGCTGGCTCCGGCGATGGGTGCGCTGACTTCTATGGCAGTAACCTGGCTCAAAAACGGTAAACCCGACGTATCCATGTCACTTAACGGGGCATTGGGCGGACTCGTTGGGATTACAGCGGGGACTTCCAACGTAGATGCTTTCGCTGCGATTATCATAGGCATGGTAGCGGGAATACTTATCGTTGTTGCGGTCGAGTTTATCGACCTGAAACTCCATGTAGACGACCCTGTCGGGGCGGTTGCCGTTCACGGTGTCTGCGGAATTTGGGGGACTTTAGCGGTGGGACTTTTCGCACGACCGATTGTCGTAATGGTAGACGGCGCGGAGGTCGTCGTCGCCGAAGAAACCGGACTGTTTTACGGTGGCGGTGCAGGGCTCCTGGGGATTCAGTTGGTGGGAATTTTTGCAATCGCAGCTTGGACTTTTGCTGTTATGAGTGTGGTTTTCCTTGTCATCAAGAAGACAATCGGGTTGCGTGCTTCTGCCGAGGAGGAAATCGCGGGTCTTGACTTGACTGAGCATGGTCTTGCGAGCAGTTACGCCGATTTCGCCGTCACCGGTATTGGTTTATCGGGTACAGATTCGGGTGTCCCCGTGAAGTCAGCCGTTCCGGTTGAATATAAGGGTATTTCGAAATCCGAAGCCGAGTCGGGCACGAAGTTGACCAAGGTCACGATTATAACCAGACCAAATATGTTTGACGCACTTCGTGAAGCGTTTGACGAAATCGGGATTACGGGAATCACCGTCACCAACGTGATGGGGTACGGCGTTCAGCGCGGTCACACGCATACTTATCGGGGAGTTCCGCTTGAATCTCCGCTTATTCCTAAGGTTCAAGTCGATGTCGTTGTCAGTAAAGTTCCTGTCAGTAAGCTAATCGAGGCAACCAGACAGGCAATCTATACCGGTAACATCGGTGATGGAAAAATCTTCGTTTACAATGTCGAAAACGCCGTTAAGATTCGTACCGGAGAAGAAGGCTTCGATGCCTTACAAGATAATATCTAAATTAGTTTACAAAAAAATTTATAAGGAGAAAATCAATGAAAAACATTCCCGCATTATTCGGCAGCATGGTGTTCAACGAAACAGTCATGCAGGAAAGATTGCCGAAAGAAGTCTTTGAGGCTTTGAAGAAAACCATGTCGTTGGGGACACATTTGGAGCTTGATATAGCTAATGTAGTCGCGAATACGATGAAAGAGTGGGCGGTCGAAAAAGGGGCGACGCACTTTACTCACTGGTTTCAGCCTATGACGGGGGTCACTGCCGAGAAACATGACAGTTTCATCTCGCCGTCTAAAGACGGTAAGGTAATTATGGAGTTTTCGGGTAAGAATCTCGTTCAGGGTGAACCCGATGCGTCGAGTTTTCCGTCGGGCGGACTCCGCGCAACGTTTGAGGCGCGGGGCTATACCGTCTGGGATATTACATCCTACGCGTTCATCAAAGATGACACCTTGTGTATTCCGACTGCGTTTTGCTCCTACAGCGGTGAAGCCCTCGACAAGAAAACCCCGCTCCTCCGTTCAATGGAGGCGGTGGATAAACAGGCATTGCGTATATTGAGGCTTTTCGGTGATGAATCCACCGAAAGGGTACAGGCGGCGGTCGGGCCCGAACAGGAATATTTCCTCATAGATAAGGAAGATTTTCAAAAACGTCCCGATTTGATTTACACCGGAAGAACCCTCTTCGGGATTCGTCCGCCGAAAGGTCAGGAACTCGACGACCATTACTTCGGAAGCTTGAAACCGCGGGTTTCGGCTTATATGAAAGAACTCGACCAAGAGTTATGGAAACTCGGGATTCATGCAAAGACCAAGCATAATGAAGTCGCACCGGCACAGCATGAACTCGCACCTATTTACGCCGCCGCGGGAATCGCGACCGACCATAACCAACTTGTAATGGAGACTATGAAAAGCGTTGCTTCCCGGCACGGATTAGCTTGTTTGCTTCACGAGAAGCCGTTCGCCGGTGTGAACGGCAGCGGAAAACATAACAACTGGTCGCTGTCAACCGATAAAGGGGTGAACCTCCTTACACCGGGGAAGACCCCCTCCGAGAACGCACAGTTTCTGCTGTTTTTGGTAGCGGTTATTAAGGCAGTGGATGAATATCAAGACCTTTTGCGGGTTTCGGCGGCAAGTGCCGGAAACGACCATCGCCTGGGGGCTAACGAAGCCCCGCCCGCTATTATCTCGATTTTCCTCGGAGATGAGCTTACCGAAATTCTCGAAGCACTCGAATCCGGCGAGAAGTATCAAGGCAAATCCGCCTCCGAAATGGAAATCGGTGTGACCGCTTTACCGCATTTTTCGAAGGATACCACCGACCGCAACCGGACTTCTCCTTTTGCTTTCACCGGGAATAAGTTTGAATTCAGGATGCTCGGTTCGGCTTTCTCGATTGCGGGGCCTAACCTTATTCTCAACACCACCGTTGCGGAAATCCTCAAGGAATTCGCCGACAGATTAGAGGGCGCGACCTATTTCCAAGCGGATTTGGCAGAGTTAATCGTTGAGACTTTCAGCAAACATAAGCGGGTTGTTTTCAATGGGAACAACTATTCCGACGAATGGGTGGCTGAAGCGGAAAAACGCGGGCTTTCCAACCTTAAGACAACCGTTGACGCACTCCCCGAATTTGTTTCGGCTAAAAGCGTTAAGCTGTTTACCGGGCATAACGTGTTCAGCGAAGCGGAATTGCAGTCGCGCTATGAAATCCGTCTTGAAGGTTACTGCAAGACAATCAGAATCGAAGCCCTCACAATGGTTGATATGGTTAAAGGCGAAATTATTCCCGCCTGTATCGATTATCAGAATGAGTTGTCCAAATTGCTCGCCCGGAAGAAGTCCTGTGGTGAGTACGACACCGAACCGGAGGATTACTTCCTGGATAAAATCTCGAAATCGACCTCATGCTTGCTGAAAAAGCTGCTCAAGTTGGAAAACATCCTCCTTGAATCCGATGATGACGAACCGTTGCTTTCGCAGGCGCGTTCCTGCCGTGACAAGATTTATATGGCAATGGTTGAACTCCGCATTGTCGCCGATGAACTTGAGAGACTCGTCTCTAAAAAGTATTGGCCGTTCCCTTCATACGGGCAGTTACTCTACAGCGTGAATTGATTAATCATTGTATAGAGTGTATAGAACATTTCCGCTTGATTTAATGTCAAGCGGAAATGCTATGACAGAGACAAAGCCGCCGTTCGCTGCGTAGCGAGTGAAAATTTAGATTGGATTCATTCCAACTTAACCAAACTAACAAATTTAAATAATTGTATTGACAAAGTTTGGTTTGCATGGTATAATGATTTTGATTAAAGCTTTCGTAGCTTTCAGACCGATTATATCAAACAAGAAAAGGAGAATTATACCATGAAAAATGCGAATGAAAAAGATTTGAACAACAACTTCCGCGAAAATGACATCGTCGAAATCGTACAGGAACAGAATCTGTTCCCGGCAAATCAGGTTAGAACCGTTAAGAGGAACTTTATGGCTATCGGGGTTTCGGCGGTGGTCATGTGTTTGTTCTTCGCGGGGGTGTGGATGTTTTCGGGAATCCGAAACAGTGATGATGCCCCATCGGAAGAATCGGATGTGCCGGAACAATCCGTGGCGTTTACCGATGAACAGGACGGTGCGGAATCAAATGCAACCGCCCGCGTACCTATGGTTGAAGACTTGGCTATTACAATCGTACAACAGTCTGAATCGGGTGACGGAACTGTAGCACGCACTAACAACGGAAGAGTGGCTGTCACTGCACCCGTACATGTAGATGGAGGGGTTCTCCCTGATTTAGGAGATGAAACAGCCTCTGTTTCTACTGAAGGAGAAACCCCGGTTAAGACGAGCGCACCGACGAACGTGACCGCACCCTCTACCGAAACATCGTATTTGCGGGTTTATTCCGAGAATGCGAACTACATCTCCGATTATATTTCGATTGGGTTCAACGAGAACGACCCCACTCTGCTTGAATTTCGTGCCCCTGAGAGCGGTTATGGTGAGCTGTTTCGTTGGCAGGGAGAAAAACGTGATTCCTATGTGCAAGCAGTAATTTTTGAGAAATTAAAAATTGTCGGAGATGGGATTACGTATAATGGAAGGGTTTTATCTATCGACGCTGACGATGAAAGAATCATGTTTGCACGCGCTGGTAGTATTGTTAAAGGCGATTATCTTACGTCGATTCTTGTTATCGATTGGGTTAACCCCGGAGAGGCTTTTTCTACCCTTGCGGTTAACGGAGAAGGTACGCTGAACATTACAGGTTTGTTTAGCGTGTTTGTGGTACATGAAGGTTGGGAAGAACTAATCGAAATTCCTTTAGATATAACAATCAGCAACGTTACAGAGTTGTCAGACCAATGGGTTGTGGTCAACAAGCCCGGTTCTGCTCCTGTTGCCCCTAAAGGCATAAAAGTGTCGAGCTATCAAGATGAGTATATTTCGATAGGTGTGAACGCCGATAATCCGAATATACTGGAGTTTCGTGCGCCGGCAGGGGGATTGAAAAGTGCGGATATTAATGGTTGGGGAATTATCAATTTAAAAATTACCGGAAGCGATGGAATATCAGTGGAGGGAATTCGACTTAGAGCGAGCGGAGAGTATTTATTGGTTTTCTCAGAAGCGGGTAGTGATATTAATAGAGGAAATTATCAATTTGCTTTTGCATTTGAAGAGGACATACCGCCGGGCGGGGTGATTGCAACTCTACCGCTCAATATAACCGGCAAAGGCACCTTAAATATTTACGGGGAATCCAACTTTATAATTAAAGGTTTCCGCTATGAATATCCATTATATATAACGCTCTACAGCGTTTTTGAAAACTAGTTTAAACTCAAATGAATCACCCCTCAAACTATATTGTTTGGGGGGTGATTAATTTGATTTCATTTCAGTGGTTTCATCAGTTTATTATGGAGCGAATTGTAAAAACTGTCACCGTCTATACTCAAGAGACTGAGCGAGGAACAAGATTTCGTTACAGTGATACAGTCACCATCCTTCAACTCGATTGCTTCGCCACCATCAACACTGACGAGTGCGTCTTCAGCAAAGATTTTCAGTGTTGTGCCGGGTGAAAAAATCATAGGTCGATTAAACAGCGTATGCGGGCAGAGTGCTGTTACAAGAAAACAGTGCATTTCCGGCTCAATAATCGGGCCGCCTGCCGATAACGAATAAGCAGTCGAACCTGTAGGAGTGGCTATTATAATTCCGTCACCCCTCACCCGCATGACTTCAATGTCATCTTTCAATACCGTAAAATGCGGGAGCCGCGCATTAGGTTTTCTGCTGATTACAACATCGTTGAGTACAGTCGTGACTTGTTCTGCAACCTCTACGTCAAACATCATTCTGTGACTGATGTGGGTGTACACCCCCGCCTTTAGCCAGTCAGACAGTTTCCCCAACTCGTCTTTTTCGACCGTTGCCATAAATCCCAACCGACCTGTATTAATTCCGAGGAGGGGCAACCCTTGTTTCGCCGCTTCTTTGCCGACCTTCAGAATCGTCCCGTCACCGCCAATCGTGATAACAAAATCACATTCCGAAATGTTGTCGGTAATCTCAATCGACAGGGAATCAATCATCTTCCTGAAAGCGTCATAGATTTCCGCCCCCTTCGATTCTTTCGATTCCTTCGAGACAACGAATACCTTCATTTCGGTTTCACCCCCAATTTGATTAGAAATTCCCGATTACCGGATTTGCCCAATATAGGTGATTCAACTATACCGCCTACCTCAAATCCAATCTCTTCAGCGAACGCAACCATATCTGAAACAACCCTCGCCTGAACCCGCGGGTCACTAACCACACCCTTATGCCGCTTACCCAGTTCGAACTGCGGCTTCAACAGCAGTATTACTGCATTTGCCCGACTGTAAGCGTCCGTGGCTTTGAGTATCTGCTCGGGGGCTAAATCATTACGGTTCGCACCCACTGCATTTGCCCGACTGTAAGCGTCCGTGGCTTTGAGTATCTGCTCGGGGGCTAAATCATTACGGTTCGCACCCACTGCATTTGCCCGACTGAATATAAATCGCTTTAATTCGGGAAGAATCAGCTTTGCCGAAATAAATGACACGTCAACCGCTGCGAATCCGACCTTTTCGGGCAATTCAGCTGTCCGAATATCACAGTTTTCAATTGAAATTACCCGTTCATCTTCCGACAAAACGGAGGCGAGTTGCGCCGTCCCGACATCGACTGCATAAACTCGTGACGCGCCCTTCTGTAACATACAATCGGTGAATCCGCCGGTACTTGCACCTACATCAAGACAGACTTTGCCGGTTAAATCGATTTCAAATTGCTCGATTGCATATTCCAACTTTAGACCGCCCCGTGAAACGTACCGCGGTAATTCTCCGACAACTTCGATTATATCCTCAACGTTAACCTTTCGCGAAACGAGCGTACAAATCACCCCATTAACGGCGACTTTCTTCTGTGAGACCAATTCAGCGGCGGAAGTTCTGCTTTTAGCCAACCCTCTCGTGTGTAATTCTTTATCCAGTCTATTCATATTATTAGTTATTATGGATGAACGCAACCCCAATCTTTCTAATTTTTGCAGTTCTGCTAACGCCCCCGAATTGGCGGCAACCATCAACACCTTGGCTTCGTTGTTGGCGAAGGGTAAAACCGTCGAAGAAATCGAATTGTTAGCATTACAGTTCGAGATTCTTACGCATACCCTTTTTAAGATTGCGCATATTCAGCGAAAACAAGAACATCTCGAACGGCTCTGCCGTGAAAAGCGCGAAGAAGAGTTAAAGCGCGGTAATCTTTCGTAATTGTGTCTCGACATCGGCACAGGGAACGAATTCAGTTACCGCTTTTACGTCGTACTCACCTTTCCATCCCCGCCGAACCAATTCCAGTAATAACGCTTCACCGATTCCGCCGCGTTCACTGCCTTCCTCATAAAAGATGATGTCGCTGTAGTTCATAGCTGATGAAATCGCTTCCGGAGGAAGCGGCTTGATTTGTACTAACCTCAGAAAATCCGTATTTAAACCGCTTAATTTCTCGGCGATTCTTCCGTAGGTAACGGTCAATCGTTTCGAACCTGTTTTCGTTAACTGAAATTTATCGCAAACATTGAGGTCGGAGTTGTTTGCTTGACCGCGCGGATAGCGTACTGCAACAGGGCCGTCAACTTCATAAAGGGCACGGCGAAGACATTCTTTCAATTCGGACGAGTTTGCAGGGGAAAATACGGTAAAATTCGGGATGAGCGAAAACATTGCCACATCAAACACACCTTGATGGGTCTCGCCATCCTCGCCGACAACCCCGGCACGGTCAATCGCGAACACCACGTGCAGGTTTTCAATCGCGCAGTCGTGGAGAAAACGGTCGAATCCCCTTTGCGAAAAAGTCGAATAAACAGCGAATACGGGTAGCATTTTTCGGCTTGCCAGCCCCGAGGCAAAAGTCACCGCATGGGCTTCCGCAATGCCGCAGTCGTAGAAACGTTCCGGGAATTTGTCGTTGAAGTAGTTGCATCCCGTTGCATATTTCATTGCCGCCGAAATAAGCACGATTCGTTCATCAGATTCACCTAACGCAGCTATTTCTTTCCCGAACACGTCTGAGTAAGATTCACTATGGTTTGGTTTCAGCGGCAGATTATTCGCGAGTGTGGGGGTTATACCGTGAAACTCACCCGAATTTTTTTCTGCCGGTCTGAATCCTTTGCCTTTCATGGTTTTGACGTGAATCAAACAGGGTTCGTTTATGAGTTTAGCGACTTCCAGTACTTCAATCAATTCGTTTATATTATGTCCGTCAACGATTCCGTAATATTTGAACCCCAGATTCTCGAAAAAATTCCCCTGCAGATTCTGATAATATACGGCATTCTTGACGAGTTTCTTGGTTGCGGATACCGCTCCGCTGACTGCTTCACCGACTTTATTCTTGCCTAAAAAAGATTTCACCGATACTTTTGCTTTATGGTATCGCAAACTCGACCGCAGTTGCGATAAATATGCTGCAAACGCGCCGGTGTTTTTGGAAATGCTCATCCCGTTATCGTTGAGGATTACAAGCAGATTTGCACTGCTTTTCCCGGCATTATTCATACCCTCGTAGATTCCGCCGTCGGTGAATGCGCCGTCGCCTGCTACGGCGATAACTTTAGGCGGTTGAGATTGTGGCTCAGACAGGCGAAGTGCTTCCGCTATCCCCAGTGCCGCCGAGACGGAAATTCCGCTGTGTCCGCCGATAAAGGCATCATGCTCTGATTCGCCGGGCCGCGGGAAGCCTGATATTCCGCCTTCGCTACGTAGTTCCGAAAACCGCTCAAACCTCCCCGTGAGGATTTTGTGAGTATACGATTGATGCCCAACGTCAAAGACGAATTTGTCGCGGGGGCTTTCAAAGACACGATGGAGTGCAACTGTCAATTCAACCATTCCCAGGTTGGAAGCCAGATGCCCCCCCGTTTTTGAAACGGTTCCTATTAAAAAATTACGGATTTCGTTGCAGAGTTGACGAAGTTGCTTTTTCGAGAGACGTTTCAGCTTTTCGGGCCGCATTTTATTATTAAGAATCATAACACAAACAACAGCCCCAACAACACACCGACAATCGCTCCGCATAACACTTCAAGCGGGGTATGTCCAACGAATTCTTTCAGGGGTTTGTCGGCTTTTTCTTCTTCGTGATTCGTTGCCTGCTCGTTATTCCCTCCGTTGCCGTCTAATTCGTCCATGCTTCTTTTGAGAATGTTAATGACCTTTGCATGAAGTCCTGCCGCCCGCCGAACCCCCGCCGCATCATACATGACAATCAGCCCCAGAATCAACGCAAGCGCAAACATCGGGGAATTCGTACCTTGGCTGACCGCCATCACGATAATCAGCGTACACACCCCCGATGAGTGTGATGAAGGCATTCCCCCGGCACCGGTAAGACGTTCTTTTCGGAAGACCTTGTATTGCACCGCATAGACAACGTATTTCATGAGTTGGGCAACTATGAAACTGAAAATCGGTGCGAACCATAAATAGTTATTATCAATAAACGCTTTCAAACTTAAACCTCTCTTTTATTTAGAGTAATAGCTAATTCCCGCAGGAACTCACCTTCGCGGAGTTTACCTGCGATTTTCACCGCCGTGTCGGTGTATTCGCGGGATTTTTCAACCGCTTTTTTCTTTCCGAACAAGACCGGGTACGTTTTCTTTCCGGTTTTTTCGCTTTCGAAATCAAGTAAATCATCGGCAATCTGGAAAGCCAACCCCAATGCAACCCCATACCCCCGCGCCAGATGCAGATTCTTATCGCTTGTGTCGGCGCAAATCGCACCGCAGACACAAGCGGCTGAAATCAATGCGCAGGTTTTGCGATTATACATTCCGATAAGCTCATCCTCGCTGATTTTTTCAGGCGCAATACCCTCGAAATCCATGTCCAGTTGCTGCCCTTTAATCATCTCGAAGGTTGCATTCGACAGTGTAGAAATCACCGAGACGGCATTTTGGGGTTTGAGTCCTTCGCTCTTCGGGAGAAAAATGCTCGCCGCCGCCGAATTAAAGGCATTCGCTAACAGGGCATCCCCGGCGAGTAAAGCCTCGGCTTCCCCGAACTGTTTATGGCAGGAGGGTTTCCCGCGACGAAAATCGTCATCATCCATGCAGGGTAGGTCATCGTGAATAAGCGAAAAAGCTTGCAACATCTCAATCGCGCCGGCAACGCAGAGAGCGGTATTTACGTTTCCGCCGAAGACACGGCAAAATTCTAATACAAGAGCACCGCGGATTCGTTTACCGCCGCCCAGTGTCGAATATCGCATAGCCTCGACCACTTTGAAGTTTTCGGGGCAGTATAATGCCGTCTCAAGCTCTTTCTCGATTAATTCTTTGTATTCATGCAGTTGTTGTTCCATTAGTTTCAATCCGTTCTACCGTTAATTTAGCCGATTCTATTCGGCGTTTGCAGACATCGATTAACCCGACCGCTTCCCCGTATAATTTGAGGGATTCTTCCAACGGTAATCCGGAATCATTCATCGCCGTTGATATTTGCGACAGCCGTTCAAGTGACTGTTCAAAAGTTACTTTCTCATTCATTCTTTATGACCATGCCTTTCCGAGATTCAAAGCGTTTTCATTCAAACTTGCCGATTACCTCCGCAGTGATTTTGCCTTTGTGCAATTTAATTCCCACCCTGTCGCCGATGTTGAGTACCGCTGAATCGGTCACGGCTTTGTTTTGCGAATCACTTACAATCGAATATCCGCGCATTAACACATTCAGCGGACTTAACGCATCAACTCGTTTCATCTCGGCAATCAACTGATGTCGTTTTTGTCCGATTTGTGTACCCATCGCTGTTTTGATTTGCCGTTCCAGGACTTCGAGTTGGGAGGTATACACAGACAACTTCGCTGTTGGTGATTTTGCGTGAAGTTCACGTTCTAAAGCTCCCACACGCTCCGAATACAGCGACAGTAACCGACCGAATCGTAACCGTAAATCCGATTTCAATGCCGTCAGCGCATCATAGATTTCACTTATGTCGGGGACGCTGATTTCAGCTGCCGCCGTAGGAGTCGCCGCACGTAAATCCGCAACGAAATCACCTATGGTGAAGTCAACCTCATGCCCTACCGCAGAAATAGTCGGGATTCTGCTGGCGAATATAGTTCTGGCTAATTTTTCATCGTTGAATGCCCATAAATCTTCAATCGAGCCGCCCCCCCTACCGAATATGAGCAGGTCGGCGTTGGTGGATTGTGCCGCGTTGAACGCACTAATCAGTGTTCCCGGTGCGTTTACTCCTTGAACTGACGCAGGAATCAAAATCACCTTTACGAGGGGATTTCGCCGTGAGAGTGTGTTTAATATGTCTTGAAGTGCCGCCCCGGTCTCGGCTGTTATTACGGCTATAGTTTCAGGGCGTTTCGGAAGCGGACGTTTTTGCGAAAACAATCCTTCTTTTTCGAGACGTTCGCGCAGTTCAAGAAAAGATACGTATAATGCACCCATTCCCTCCGGTTGCATCTCAAAAGCGTAGAGTTGGTACTGCCCATCCCGTTCGAACACGCGGACATCACCTTTCACGGTGACTTTCATGCCGTTTTCGGGTTCGAATTTGAGCGAGCCGACGCTCCCCTTGAACATAATTGCTTTAATGGACGAAGTTTCGTCTTTCAGCGTAAAGTACAAATGGCCGGTTTTGTGCCTGCCCGTGAAGTTAGAGATTTCGCCGTTTACGCTAATTCCCGAAAGCGACTTCTCGTTTTTGAGCAGGTCGGCGATTTTTCGATTGACTTCTGATACACTCACCGAAAGCGTTTCGTTCTCATTCATTATTTTTTTCCCTGTAATACGAACCCAACAGTCCGCTCACGAATTTAGCATCATTCTCGCCGGAATACTTCTTGCAGAGTTCAATTGCTTCATTAATCGCGACTTTATCGGGTACGGTATCGTCGTGTTCCATTTCGTACAAAGCCAGCCGCATGATTGCCACGCTGATTTTAGCGATTCGTGCAACTTTACGGGTCTTCGAGAACCGGTTAATAATTTTGTCGGCTTGGTCGGCGTATTCAAGTGCGGATTTAACCGTTGCCGCGATTGAATCGTCTTCGAGCATTTCAAATTCTTCGATGTTGGTTTGCACAAGCTCGTCCACTGTATCGTCGTTAAGAGAAGACTGGTACAGTAACAGAAATACCGCTTCTCTCTTTTGGCTTCTGGTCATACGGCTTCGCCTTCCGTTTCGGGGATTCGCACACCGGAAATCCGCACGTTGACTTTCGCAACGGGAATCCCCGTCATATTCTGCACCGCCGATTTAACACTCTGCTGAACAGATTCTGCGACTTTCACGGCTTTGTGTCCCGAAATGACCACGATACTTATATCGATTTCCGCCGCTTCCCCTTTGAGGGAGGCTTTTATCGGGCTGATGAATTGGTTGGCAACCAGTAATGTGTTGTCCTGCGTGTCGAGATGGCCGCCCTTCACCGAGACCCCCGTGATTTCCATTGCGGCGAGTTCCGTGATTTTAACGACTACCTCGTTCGAAATCTTCAAACTCCCCGCTATATTGTGACTTTTAGCTTTCATACTCATGACCATGCCTTTCCGAGATTTTAATTATTGCTCCGCAACGAAAGTTGTGGCTCAATCTGCTATGCTACAGTATACCACATATTTCATAACGGTGCAAGGGGTTTACGTTCAATTGCGAATATTTCTAAGTCAATCCCCTGTTTTTCCTTGATTTTATACGTAAAACCCAATTTTTCAAGTTTTAGCTTGTTTTCGCATTTATGTCCGTTGATTTTGCTGATGTTCCGTTTATCGGTGAAAACCCTGAACCGTGTTTCACCCGATTTTTGCATGAATTCCCGCATACGATTGTAATAATATCGGCTGATACTCTTCTCCCCGATGACGTTTCCGCTGTAATTCAGTCCGATTCGTATAACGCGGATATTGCGGGATACAAATCTGCTGTAGATTTCGCCGACAAGTTCAAGTGTTTCTTCTTCCGAAAAGGGTATATGTGCTAACTCGGCGAGTTTCGTCCCTGCGAATACAACGGTTGGATAGATTCGCACCGTGTCGGGGTTCAGCTTGATTAATTCATCACAAGTGTAAAGAGACTTTTCGGGTGTGTCGCAGTACAGTCCGGTCATCATTTGAAGCCCCAGTTCAAAACCGTGAGATTTAACCAGTCTTGCCGCATTACGGACATCGTCGGTGGTGTGTCCCCTTGTATTGGCGAGTAATACCTCATCATCCATGCTTTGCGCACCGATTTCAATCGAAGTGACGTTAAAACGTTTCAACTCCGACAGGATTTCAGCGTTTATATAATCCGGGCGGGTGGAACAGCGGATTCCCGTAAACAAATCGGGGTATAGCCGAATAAACCTGTTTGCGGTTTGCAGAAGTTCTTCCCTGTGTTCGTCGGCTAACGCAGTGAAAGTCCCCCCGAAGAAGGCGATTTCGGCGTTCATGTTTCTGCGCCGAAGGGATTTTACATGGGTTTCCAGAATTGCTTCCACACTTGCCGAAGTCACCGATTTGCTCGCTTCTGTGATGGATTCCTTGTTACAGAACGAACATTCGTGAGGGCAACCTAAGTGCGGTATGAAGATACTCGCATTTGTTTTCAAAGGCGGGGATGTCATATAAGCTCCTTAAAATGCCGCCCGCGTTCCTCGAAATTCTTGTAGAATCCGTAACTTGCCGCCGCAGGAGACAGGACACAGCAAGCCTTCGTCACGATTTTAGCGTGTTCGACTGCCTTTGCCAAATCACAAGCCTTATAGATGTTCGTGCGTTTACCGAGCAAATCTGCGATTTTATGCCCCGAATCAGGCAGAGCAACTACGTTTATGTCGGGGCGATTTTTCAGAAAGTCAATCAAAACCGAGTAGTCAACCCCCCTGTCGAGTCCTCCTATTATAATGGTATCGGCTTCGGGGAAGGCTTCCATGGCGGCGATTGCCGCCTCGGGAATGGTGCTGATACTGTCGTTAACCCACTTCACTCCGTCGATTTCGGCAAACAGCTCCAGGCGATGTTCCAGTCCGCCGAAGCTGTAAGCGGCTTCGAGTTGTTGTTCCGGCGGAATTCTCAATCCGAGCATTAACACCGTTCTCAGTGCTACTGCCATATTATGAATGTTATGTTTCCCGCGGATTCGTGCCTTTTCGGGTTCAATTGAGTTGATTTCGCGGCTGAAACAGCTTGTGTTTTCGACACGAATCTCAACATCACTCGGTTTCTGAAACCGGAAGATGTTCTCTTTAGCGTGCTTATAATGCTTGAAGTCAATATAGTGGTCGAGGTGGTCTTCGTAGATGTTCAGCAGAACGGCGTATTCGGGGGAAGCTTGAACGTATTCTAATTGGTGGCAGGACAATTCCATAACCACGACTTCACCGGGGGTTAAATCCTCGGCAACGTCAAGCGGTGGTACTCCGATATTGCCTATCAATCGGGAATTCACACGACACTCGTTCAAAATATGATGTACAAGGCTTGAAGTCGTGGACTTACCTTTAGTCCCGGTGATTCCTATGACGGGGTTTTTTTCTCGATTGACAAACCGCAAGAATAAATCCGCTTGACCGGTGATTCTCGGGTCAAATTCCCCGATTTTCTCATACAGCGGGATTCCGGGCGATTTCATGATGATGTCGTATTCAGGAGGGAATTTCGTTCCGCGGGTATGGTGGTATTCCTCCCACACCATGACGGATTTCGCGCAGTTGAGTTTTTCGAGAAGTTGCAACGTTGAACTCCCCTCCAGACCCAGTCCGAGGAGGAGCACGTTTTTACCTGCGAAGAAGTCATGTAGTTTATTCAGCATTGTAATACCTCATCGGCTATAATTGATTTGCAAAATCAAGCCATTGATTATAACGTTCGTTGATTCTTCGGGCAATCAAGGCATAGTTTTCCTCGGTATTTTCAACGTGATATATCGTTTCGGGTTCACTGAACACCTCAGCTAAATCTTCATAGTAGCTTTTGAATTTCTTCACGAAATCCCCATCGTCGGTCGAATAATAATCTTCGGCGAATTCGTTTCCTTTTTCGGTTAAATCATCGTCGCAGAACTTCCCATCGCAGTTTATTTCCAAGAAATCCGCCCCGGACATTGTCCCCTGCAAAACCTTTTCGATGTCATCGCCCGAAATCTCTTTCAGCTCTTCCGAGGCGAAGTCGTTAAGCAAGCACCATTTCAAAAAGAACCCGATGTGTGTATAGGCGTTTTTGTCGGGTAAATCATTAGGATAATCCCCTCCGAAATGCCACGAAGCATTATCGATTTTCATATTCACATACTCCTTTTCCTATTTCGTAAGAATCTCATTGAAAAAACAGCTGTATTCGCCGGTGTGGCAAGCCACTCCGACTTGTTCCACTTTAATCAGCAGGGTGTCGTCATCACAGTCGGAATACATCTCAACCACCCTTTGAATATGCCCGGAAGTTTCGCCTTTATGCCATAATTCCCCTCTCGAACGACTCCAGAACCAGGTTTCGCCTGTTTCCAGAGTTTTTTCGAGACTTGCATGATTCATGTATGCGAGCATTAAGACTTGATTTGTAGTCGAATCTTGAATTATCGCCGGAATAAGCTCCGACTTCTTAAAGAGTTTATTAAGTTCCAAGGTATTCCTTCACTCCTTTCACCGTCAATCCTCCGAAGTGGAACATCGATGCCGCCAATGCCGCCGCCGCAGGGGTTTTTTCGAAGACTTCCCCGAAATGCTCAAGGCTTCCGCACCCGCCCGAGGCGATTACAGGCACGTCGGTAACGGCGCAGACGGCATTCAGCATGGCTAAATCATAGCCGTCTCGAGTACCGTCTGCGTCAATCGAGTTGAGACAGATTTCACCTGCACCTAATTCAACCACTTTCTTGACCCACTCGATTAAATCAAGGTTCGCATTTTCTTTCCCCATGCCGAGCATTACCGAGTATTTACCGTTTTCGTTCGCTTTAGCATCGATTCCTATAATCACACGCTCACTCCCGAATTTATCGGCGGCTTGTCGGATAAAGTCCGGATTGCGGATTGCAAGCGAATTAAGTGAGACTTTGCTTGCCCCCGCATCGAGGGCCTTCTGAAAGTCATCAAGCGTACCGATTCCTCCGGCTACACTTAACGGCACGTCGATTACAGCGGCAACCTTGCGGACTAATTCGAGGTCGATGATTCGCTTTTCGACCGACGCAGATATGTCGTACAGCACGATTTCGTCTGCGCCGTCGGCGTTGTATTTCGCTGCTTGTGTTACAGGGTCGCCTACGTCCCGCACGTTCTCGAATTTTACGCCTTTGACGACCTTCCCGTCCCGTATGTCGAGACAGGGGATTATTTTTTTAGTCATTTATTTTCTCCTTAACATTTTTTTCGCTCATGACTTACTTCTGTAAAATATAAATTTTCTACGACTGTCCGACCTTGATAGCTTCCCTTAAATCCAGTGTGCCGGAATAGAGCGACTTGCCGCAGATTGCCCCATATATATTATTCTTTTTCAGTGTTTTTATGTTATTGAGTGTCTTAATCCCGCCCGAAGCTGTTACGTTTGCGCCGAATGTTGCGACTTCCTCTTGAAGCCGTTTAGTTTTGACGTGGTTCGGTCGCGAAAGTGTTCCGTCCTTGTCGATGTCGGTGAAGATGAAGTACTTTACCCCCGCTTCGCACATTTGTTTAGCGAGAGTGATGAAGTTTACCTTACTGGTTTCGAGCCAACCGTTTATTGCGACCAGTCCGTTTTTAGCATCGATTCCCACTACCACGCGTTCTGCCCCGAATTCCTTTACGGCGGTTTTGACGAAGTCGGGATTTTCAATCGCAACCGAACCGAGAATCACCCGCGAAACGCCGCCTTTTATATAGGACTCGGCGATTTCGAGACTGCGAATCCCGCCCCCAACCTGTACTTTCAGAGGGGTATTTGAAGCAACATCAAGAAAAATATCGGTATTTTGCGGTTTAGCGGATTTTGCCCCATCTAAGTCAATCATGTGAATCCATTGAGAACCCGCTTCGGCGAACCCGCGTGCTGTATCCATGTAATTTTCGGCGACCCTTTCGGCGGTTGAGAAATCACCCTTCGTGAGCCGAACGCATTTTCCGGCTTTTATATCAATCGCAGGGAAAATAATCATCGCAGTACCCCTTTCCGAACTATCATCGTCAAGCGGCCTGCTCGAAGCGAAGCTTCGACCCGCCGCTCTTGTTTTGCTTTTATATCAATCGCAGGGAAAATAATCATCACAGTACCCCTTTCGTGGAAACTACCTCACCGCTTTCATTAATTCGTATTGCTGATTTCAGTGCGTACGCCAAAGCCTTAAACATAGCCTCAATTTTATGATGGTCATTTTCGCCGTAATTGACTCCTATGTGGAGTGTAATCCCCGCATTGAACGAAAATGCCTGCATAAACTCACGAACAAGTTGGGTGTCAAGCTCACCGACTTTTTCGCACACAAATTCGGCATTGAACACCAAAAATGGTCGATTGCCGATGTCTAAATCGCACCAACCGAGGCTTTCGTCCATGGGGATTCTCGATGAGCCGTATCGCGTGATTTTTGAAGAGTCCAGTGCCGATTTAACCACATTCCCCAAAACTATTCCCACATCTTCGACGGTGTGGTGCGCATCGACTTCAAGGTCGCCTTTACAGTCGAGCGACAAGTCCAATCCGCCGTGAACGGTTAATGCAGTCAGCATATGGTCTAGGAATCCGATTCCCGTTGAGATGTCATGAGTCCCGGTTCCGTCTAAATTAAGCGTTGCGGTGATTTTAGTTTCACGGGTTTGTCTTGTGATTGTTGATGTTCTGTTATTCATATTCGGTTTTAATTCCCTTCTGATTCAAGAATATTTGACTCCTAATTCTTCCAACTGTTTACCATCGACTTCTGCCGGGCAGTCCGACATTAATTCGGAAGCATCTTTGACTTTCGGGAACGCCGTAACGTCCCTCAAACTGTCTGCGCCGCAAAGAACCATTGCGAGTCGGTCTAAACCGATTCCCGCCCCGCCGTGCGGGGGAGCGGCATATTTGTACGCATCCACCAAAAAACCGAACTTTGCTGTGATTTCTTCGGAGGTAAGTCCGAGGGCTTCGAACATCTTTTGCTGTAATTCGTAATCGTTTATGCGAATCGACCCGGATAGTAATTCTACGCCGTTAACAACTAAATCATACGCTTTAGCGTAGACTTTGCTCTTATCGGAATCAATATATTGCAGACTTTCGTCGGTCGGGCAGGTGAACGGGTGGTGCATGGCAACGAAGTTGTCTTCTTGTTTTGCGGCATCGTCAAGCTCACCTGCTGACGGGCGGAGCCCATCATCCGTGAGCTCTTGTTTTGCGGCATCGTCAAGCTCACCTGCTGATGGGCGGAGCCCATCACCCGTGAGCTCTTGTTTTGCGAAAAACGGCATCTCGGTAATCCAGACGTAGTTGAATTTAACTTCGGGAATGAGGTTCAGCTTTTCGGCGGTTTGTTTGCGCAATGCCCCGAGAATCGCCCTATCACTGCCGAGTAAGGCTACGTCACCTTTTTCACATCCCATAGCCTTGCAGATTTCTTTTAATTCGCCGTCTGACATGAATTTCCCGAAAGAGCATGACGGAACATCGTCAACCCAACGAATAAACGGGATTCCTTTACCACCGATTCCCCGCACGAATTCCACTAACTTATCGATTTCTTTACGGGTGAGTGTGGCGGCGGCATTTTTGGCAACTATTCCCGCATTGGCGAATCCGCGGAACTCATCGTTTGTGATAATTTTTGAAATATCGATGATTTTCATTTCGTAGCGGGTGTCGGGCTTGTCCGAACCGTAAATTGCCATAGCTTCATCATAGGTCAAGCGGGGGAGTGGCAATTCCACTTCGCACCCCTTGATTTCCCGCATGATGTGTTTGATGAATCCCTCTAACATCTCCAGAATGTCCGGTACATCAACGAACGCCATTTCAAGGTCAATCTGGGTGAATTCGGGTTGACGGTCGGCGCGGAGGTCTTCGTCGCGATAACACCTCGCAAGCTGAATATATCTGTCGAATCCGCTAATCATCAGTAGCTGTTTGTAAATCTGCGGTGACTGCGGCAGGGCATAGAATTTCCCTTTATGAAGCCGTGAAGGTACGAGATAATCCCGCGCACCTTCCGGTGTGGATTTGATGAAAGTCGGTGTCTCGATTTCGATAAATCGATTTTGATAGAAGTACTCACGAGTGGATTTCGCAATCTTGTGACGCATGATGATGTTGTCTTGAAGTTCTTTCCGGCGCAAATCCAGGTATCGATGTTTCAAGCGCAATTCTTCGCCGACCTTTGTTTCATCGGTGATTTCAAAAGGCGGGGTCTGTGCTTTTGAGAGAATTTTGAGTTCCCCCGCGAGAATCTCCACGTTTCCGGTAGAAATGTCTTTATTAACGCTCTCACGTTCGCGGAGGGTTCCGCATGCCATAATCACATATTCGCTCTTGATTGATTTCGCCACCTCGAAAAGTTCGGCTGACACGGTATCGTCCAGAACAAGCTGAATGATTCCGGTAGAATCACGCAGGTCGATAAATACAATTGAGCCTTTGTCACGGATTCGCTTAACGAACCCCCCCGCGCTGACTTCCTTTCCGATTAATTCGCTTGTAAATTCTCCGCAGTAGCGTGTTCTTTTTAAATTCATAAGATTGGTTTCTCGTTTCTTTTTATTTTCGTATAGTTTGAGTATATCATAATCTCGGCGATTTTTCAAGCATGAAATTAAAAATCGGGCTTTGCCCGATTTTATAAGACTTTCGTTGCGGATTAATATAACAATTTCATGGTCGTTGAAAGTAAAAAACAGAGAATAATACCGGTCAATGTCGGTAACAAGAACGAAATAACCGTCCATTTCACGCTCTTTGTCTCTTTGAATATGCTCATACAAGTGGTGGAACACGGGAAATGACAAATCGAGAATATGATTGTGCAGAGTGCGGTTACAGTAGTCCACCCATTCTCTTTGAACAGTTCCCCGATTTGATGAATTCCCGTGGGTTCGGATAAAGACGTTGCGGAAAGATAACCCATGATTATAATCGGGATTACGATTTCATTAGCGGGGAATCCCAGGATAAAAGCAAGAACAATTACGCCGTCCATACCGATTAATCTGCCAAACGGCTCAAGGAAGTCGGAAAAGGTGTTCAACAACGTAACGCCGTCTGTTGTTATGTTTCCGAGTAACCAGATTACCGCTCCCGCAGGTGCGGCAACAATAGCGGCACGACCCAGCACAAAAACGGTTCGGTCAAGGAGGGAGCGGATAATTACTTTGCCGAATTGCGGCTTCCTGTAGGGTGGTAATTCAAGCGTAAACGACGATGATTGCCCTTTCAGAAGCGTTTTCGATAAAAGCCACGACATCAAAAGAGTGATTATAACCCCGAATATCACGACAAGTGTTAGGATAAGAGGAGAGAGTATTCCGCCGGTGAAAAAAAGCGTGATTAATATGATAATCATGGCGAATCTGCCGTTACACGGTACGAAGTTGTTAGTCAGAATCGCAATCAGCCGTTCGCGCGGGGAAGCTATGATTCGCGCACCGATTACACCGCAGGCGTTACATCCGAACCCCATTGCCATTGTCAATGCCTGTTTTCCGCAGGCTTTCGCTTTTTTGAAGAATCCGTCAAGATTAAACGCAATCCGCGGGAGGTATCCCAAATCCTCCAAAAAAGTAAACAGCGGGAAGAAAATCGCCATAGGAGGAAGCATGACAGCGACCACCCAGGTCAGGACGTTGTATATTCCGTCTAATAAGATTCCCGATAACCATACCGGTGCAGTCCGAAGCAGCGTGTCCAAATGCGGGCGCAACCATGCGAAACCATCACTTAACAGTTGTGAAGGGTAATTTGCGCCGATTATGGTGAGCCAGAATAACAACCCGAAAAAGCAAATCATGACGGGGATTCCCGTGATTTTGTTCGTGAGGAATCTGTCTGCCGGAGAGACAATGTTTCTTGCCGATTCCTTCGAAAAGCCGACACATTCCGTGGCGATTCCTTCGGCGGTTATGATTCGGCAGGAAGTTTTGTATTCGGGTTCATCTTGTTTGTAGTTTAATCGAAACGGTTTCGGGGTTGTTTTAGACGAAACTACATCGACAACGGTTCGCATGAGATTATTCAGCCCGCTTTTTTTTGCGGAGGAACGCGCAGTCACCGGGACTACCGGGATTCCCAATTCAAGCGAGAGTCGCTCAATATCGATTACCATGCACTTTTTCTCTGCTTCATCCATTAGGTTGAGACAGAGTATCGCTTTATCGGTGAGTTCGGTTATTTGCAGGGTTAAGTTAAGGTTGCGTTCAAGACCGGTAGCATCGCAGACTATGATTACACAGTCGGCGGTTCCGCTTTGAATGTAGTCCCGCGCGATTTCTTCCTCGGGCGAGTCTGAGTCAAGTGAATATGTACCCGGCAAATCGATGAGGGTGTATTTCTCACCCTTGTATGTATGCGTTCCGGTCGCAAGTTCGACTGTTTTTCCCGCCCAGTTACCGGTATGCTGTTTTAACCCGGTCAGGGCGTTGAACACGGTGGACTTCCCGACGTTGGGATTCCCCGCAAGGGCGATTATTTTTTCTTTCATATTTACAGTATATGCAAAAATAAAAAAATCCAACCCTTGAAATTACGAGAGTTTTGTGGTATACTGCTTTCATACCGGTAATTGGAAACGAAAAATAATTCAAGAAAGGGCGCGTGCGAAAGGCTGTGTTTTCACCATTCGTTGGTATGCGGCAAGCCACGCATTGCGTATATTATGAATACAATGAACGCAACCGTCAGCACCCTGGTCTCTAACATAGAAAAAGTCATAATCGGGAAACGCCCGGTAATCGTGAAACTTATAGTCGCGCTTTTAGCGAAAGGACACGTTTTAATTGAAGACGTACCCGGTGTCGGTAAAACCCAACTCGTTGCCGCGTTATCGAAAAGCGTAAACGGACAATATAATCGGGTGCAGTTTACCCCCGATGTCATGCCTTCCGATATCATGGGATTCACCATGATTAATCCCGATACAAAGCAGATGGAATATCGTGCGGGTTCGGCATTTTGCAACTTTTTTCTTGCCGACGAAATCAATCGCGCTTCACCGAAAGCCCAGTCCAGTCTGCTCGAAATCATGGAGGAATTGCAAATCAGCGTAGATGGGGTGACACGTTCGTTGCCGTTGCCGTTTATGACCCTTGCAACCCAGAATCCGGTCGAAACCTACGGAACGTATCATCTGCCGGAAGCGCAGATGGACAGATTTATCATGAAACTGTCGGTGGGTTATCCCGATCCGGCAGACGAGAAAGCTATTCTCAGCGGGAAGAAAAGCAGTGCCGCCGAACTTTCTGCCGTTTTGGAGTTAAGCGATATAGAAGGACTTCGCCGTCAAGCTGAAACATTGCAGGTCAGCGACTTAGTTGAACAGTACATTATAGACCTTGTCAACGCAACGAGAAAGAGCGATTTACTCGTGTTGGGGGCATCTCCCAGGGGGTCAATCGCGCTCCACAAGACAGCGAAGGCATTGGCGTTAGTCAACTCACGAGAATATATAACGCCGGACGATGTTCGGGAACTGGCGGTTGATGTGTTAGCCCATCGTCTTATTCTTTCGCCGAAAGGCAAGTCTGCTTTCGGGACTGCGGCGGCAATCATCGATGACATTGTTAAAAACACGCCGATTCCTAATTAAGACGGATTCACATGAACGGTACAGTGTTTGATTTTGACGAATTCATGTTCAATCGCATCATGAACAACGTGTGCGGTTTCGTGTGCATCTTTAAGGGTGCTGTCGCCGTCTACGAGGATTTCGACTTCGGCATAGATTCTGTCACCGAACAGTCGGGTCTTTAACAGGTCTATTCCCAGAACTTTTTCTTGGGCTAGGATAACGTCGCGCATTTTTTGTACGGTTTCTTCATCACAGGCACGGTCGGTCATTTTACCGACTGCATCCCTGAAAATATCAAAAGCGACTTTGGCTACAAATAAGCAAATCACGATTGCCGCTATCGAATCAAGAAAGTTTAAACCGAACAGCAATGCCCCGAGAATTCCCACAAAACTCCCAACCGACGAAAGTGCATCCGAACGATGATGCCAAGCGTCTGCCATCAGTGCGCCGGAATTGATTTTCTTCGCTGCAGCGCGGGTATACCAGTACATTCCTTCTTTTGCGGCGATTGAAATGATTGCCCCTATCAGTGCGAACAGCCCGGGTGAGAACGACTCTTCCGTATTAGATGCGGTCAGTTGTTCGATTCCTGCGATTCCGATAAAGACACCGGTCGCTAACAGCATGACCGAGAGGATGATTGCCGCCACACATTCGAAACGTTCGTGGCCGTATTTATGGTCGTGGTCTGCTTTTTTTCCTGCCAGTTTAACGCCGACCATTACGACAACCGTACTTAAAATGTCGGAAAGTGAGTGTGCCGCATCAGCGAGCATAGCTGTTGAATGTCCGAGTATCCCTGCGAACGCTTTGAAGACGGTAAGTATTACATTCCATATTATGGTGTTTATGGATACCCTCATTGCGATTTTTTCGTTTGACATGATTTTCTCCTTTTCGTTTTGATTTTCGATTGATTTTCCTGAAAATACAAAAACACACCTACAAGACGTAATACTTCCGTAGTACTGTCCCACAGATGTGCGAAAATGTGCGAAAAATTCGCTTTCTGCTGTCGTGAACGACCCGACTGCGTAAATCGTGTTTGAACCCGCTTTACCGCCTGTTCAGTTTCGTGTTTTTTAAGTAGTATATCATAGAATACGGCATATGTCAAGTTCCCTCTTGACATTTTTTTTTTTTTTTGTTAAAATTGGAGGGAAATAATAAAATAAATCAAAAGAAAAGGAATCTAAGTTTGAATAAAAGCTCACAGGTCAGTAGTTTTGCCGACGAGCAGGTGAGCCGGACAGGCTTGATTCATGCCACGTTTGTGGTAGAAAGGCATGGTCATAACAATGAAATTTACAGGTTTGAACGAGCTCCGGGAGAGCTATCTGGCATTTTTCGAAGGCAAAGGGCATCTCCGTCTTGATTCTGCGCCGTTAGTGCCGAAAGACGACAACTCGATTTTGCTCATTAACGCAGGAATGACCCCGCTCAAAAAATACTTTCAGGGAATAGAAGAACCGCCTAGAAAACGTGCGGCTTCTTGCCAGAAGTGTATTCGCACCCCCGATATAGACAATGTGGGAATCACGGCGCGACACGGTACTTTTTTCGAAATGCTGGGAAACTTCTCTTTTGGAGATTACTTTAAATCCGATGCTTGTAAATGGGCGTGGGAATATTTTACAGAGGTTTTGCAAATTCCGTCCGATTTACTTTGGATTAGCGTATATGAAGAAGATGATGAAGCCGAATCGGTGTGGATTAATGAAGTGGGAATCCCCCCAGAACGAGTTGTCAAGTTCGGGAAAGCCGACAATTTCTGGGAGCATGGGAGCGGGCCGTGCGGGCCGTGTTCGGAAATATATTTCGACCGCGGGGTTGAGAATGGGTGTAGCCCCGATTGTAAAGTCGGTTGCGATTGTGACCGTTATATCGAGGTCTGGAACTTGGTGTTCACTCAGTTTGATTCGGACGGTAAGGGTAATTACAGTCCGCTTGCGAGTAAGAATATTGATACCGGAATGGGCCTCGAACGGCTTGCCTGTGTTATGCAGGGGGCAAATAATCTGTTTGAAGTCGATACTATAAAAAGCGTAATCGAAGAGATTGAACGGGTTTCCGGTGTGAAATACAATTCCGGCGGGAGTAATGACGTTTCGATTCGGGTGATTACCGACCATGTTCGTTCTTCTACGTTCATGATTTGCGATGGTGTTCTTCCATCGAATGAGGGTAGAGGGTACGTTCTGCGCCGATTACTTAGGCGTGCGGCACGGCACGGGCGTTTAATCGGGATTAAAGAGCTTTTCCTGTATGAATTGTGCGATAAAGTCATTGAATCAAGCAAGTCGGCTTATCCGGAATTAGCTGAAAAGCAGATTTATATAAAGAAGACTATTCAGACCGAAGAAGAAAGTTTTGCGAAAACCGTTGAAAAAGGTATGTCCATTTTGATGGAACGGATAGACAGCCTTTCAAAAGGCGAAATCCTGAACGGTGAAGATGCCTTCAAACTGCATGATACTTTTGGATTCCCGCTTGATTTGACTAAAGAAATCCTTGCCGAAAAAGGGTTGGTGTTAGATGAAGAGAAATTCGCCGAAAAGATGAAGGAGCAGCGTGACACCGCAAGAGCGAATCAGTCGTTCAAGGGCGGTTGGGGTGACGGTCAACTGACAATTGATAATGAGCGGATTGCAGTAGAGTTTGTCGGGGAAGAATTAACAGAAAACATTGAAACGAAGATTCTTGCCGTAATCAAAAACGGAGAAGAGGTTGAATCCTGCTCTGCCGGAGAAGAGGTTATGGTCGTTCTCGAAAAAACGCCGTTTTATGCCGAGAGTGGAGGGCAAATCGGTGATAAGGGTTTGATATGGAATGATTGCGAAAATAATCTGATGGCCGTATCGGATACCAAAAAAATCAAATCAGGACAGTCGGTGTGTTATGCAACAGTAGAGCGGGGGACTTTTAATAAAAACGATACCGTCGATGCAAGCTTTGATTTTGACTGTCGCTCTGCCATTCAACGTAATCATACCGCCGCACATCTTTTGCAGGCGGCTATGAGGTTTGTGCTGGGCGAACACGTTCATCAGGCGGGTTCTCTCGTAGACGAAAACCGCTGCCGTTTTGACTTTACTCACGGACAGGCTTTGAACGCTGATGAGGTTCGTGCGATTGAAAATGAGGTCAATTGTTATATCCTTGCGAATGAACCTGTTGTGATTAAAGAAATGCCGATTGATGAAGCAAAGAAAATCGGGGCGACGGCATTATTCGGCGAGAAGTACGGTGATGTTGTAAGAGTCGTTAAAATCGGCGATGTGTCAACTGAATTATGCGGCGGAACTCACGTTAAAAATATCGGCGAAATAGGCTTGTTCAAGATTGTATCGGAATCGAGTGTTGCTTCGGGTGTTCGCAGAATTGAGGCTGTTACAGGTTGGGGCGTTTTGGGACTGTTTAAAACTAAACAAGAAGAAGTCGAACAGTTGCAAGAAAAGTTTAAAGCGTCAAATTCGGCGAGTCAGAAGGAAATCGCGCGTTTGAACGCAATTATAGCGAATATGCAGGCGAAATCTGCCGTGGTAGAAGAAGTCGGCAATTCGGGCGGGATTAAGCTGTTGGTTCAGAAAATTCCGGGGGCGGACGCTAATGCGTTAAGACAGTCGGGGGATAAGTTGAAAGATGCCTATTCGGGATTTGCCGCCGTTTTGGCGGGAGAAAGCAATTTCTTGTGTGTATGTGACCCTGCGGCGGTTGAAGCCGGACTCAAAGCAGGGGAAATCGTTCGTGAAATAGCAGTCGTTACGGGCGGAAAAGGTGGAGGCCGCGCCGATTCGGCAATGGCGGGAATCGGGGATAATTCCAGAGTTGATGCGGCGTTGTCGAAATTTGCGGAAAGTTTTTCAAAATAAAAAAATTTTTCTAAACATTTCGGGGTATTCGTTTGTGTATTTAACAGAAGTGAAATCGAAATAAGAAAGGTATGGTGATAATCATGAAAATCAGAAAACGAATTATTTCCCTAATCTGCATAGGGGCGATGCTCTGCACGTCTGCATTGCCCGTAAAGCAGGATATTTCGGCGGAACCCCCAAATCCCACAATCGCAAACGTACTTGAAATCCTAAAACATCTCGCCGGAATGTCGAGCGTGTATGATTCCGCCGGAGAATCCCCTACAATAGGTGACGCACTGGAGATTCTGAAGTACCTTGCTGATATGGACAGCGTTCACGGCAAAAAATCTGAAAAGCCCGGGAAACTCGATAAACAACCCGAAGCAACGTCTGTCGCAACTGAAAATTCGGTGGATGAAACAACGTCTGCGGCGGTCGAAACTCCGTTGGTTGAACCGACATCTTCAGTGACAGAAATCACGTCTTGTGATTGTCGCTCAATCTTCGATAATTGGGATATTGTCCCATATTGGTTTATAGAAGAGATTACCGTTGCAAGTATTGAAAAAGACAGCGACTACCTTTGGTTAGTGAACGGCAATCTCGGAATATCCGTATGCGAAAATGGTGCAACGGAGTTAAAGATAGGCGAAACGTATGAAGCAAAAATACTGCACGGAACAGATCGAAACTTTATAACCGCCGTTCGTAAAAAAGAATCTTCGTCGCCTCCGAATTTGATTTCGCCGATTGAAGCTGTCGGTGACTTGATTGCAGAGGAAATCGAAAATATGAGTGACGAACAACTTATTGCAGAATCGAAAAACCAAGGCAAATTCGCCGATGTGGAGTTCAACTGGTTTGACGATTTCGGCGTACCGTTTATCTCGAAGGACTACATGGCTCATAGGGACGGGAAAACGCCTGCGGTTGCTCATGAATACTTTTCGAGCGGAGGTCGAAAGTCGGCTAAATCAAGGGAAGAAGCCGAGCAAAAAGTCGTGGATTTAATCAAGCAGCAAAATTACAAGTACTACACGGTTGAATATCTCGGCGAGAACGACTACTATTATATGTTTCGTTCGGAATACCGCCGTGACTGTTTCTTCCAGTCTCTGTTTATCTGGCGGCATTATATCATCAAGGAAGACATTGCGTATTTCACCTTCCTTCAAGGGAATTCACGACCGTTTTATTCCGAAATACGTAAACTTGATGCTGAGACCGTCTTCAACTTTTTAGATTTACGACTCCGCCCCGAATGGGAACAATCAAGGTCTAACCCGTCTATTCCTGTGAGGACAATTCACCGTAACTTTACCGAGACAGAGGATTCGTTCCTTTACACTCAATACATCGTTACAATCGATTCACGAAACGGACATAAACAACCTGTTTCGGCGGTATTGCAAAAGGTCGTGACTACGGTATGCAAAACGACGGGGCAGTACGGCTCGGAGACGTTTGATTTAAAAGCGGCTGATATTCCCGGAACTGTTATTAGATATTATTGGGAATGTTGTGGTGATTACCCCGAATGTGATTGCCCCCTCCTCGAGAACATTTGGTGAGTTGCTAAAAAACTGCCGTAAAAGTCTTTGACTTTTACGGCAGTTTTTTTGTTCATGGGCTACTGAATGTAAGGTAACACCGCAGGGCAAGCCCTGCGCCCCTTGCCCTGCGGGCGAGAGAGTCGTCCCAAGGGGCGGGGGATTACACCCTTACTTTCAAATAAAATCGGTACGAATAATCTTGTCGGAGCTTTTGGTCGAATAAACCCAGCTGTTTATTTTTCCCGAGTTGATGTGATACTTATAATTATAGTTGATTTTCGGGTTATCGAACGCATTGACTATAATCAGTTTGATTTTCATTTTTTCGGGAATAATCGCCTTTATATAGACGCTAACCGCTTGATTAATGCTGATGTTTTCCCGCAACTCGGCAAGGCCCGCCAGATTCGGCAGCAGCTCAATAAAAATTCCGTAGCTTTCGACTGAACGTACAATTCCCGAAACTGTTTCACCCGCAGAGAACGAAGACGCATTTTGCGACCATGTCCCGAGCAGTTCTTTGTGGGTCAGTGTGATTTTAGGGAAGATGTTGCGCATACTCCTGTCGATTGACTTGACGGCGGCAATGATTTCCTGCCCCACGCAAAATCTGTCCGACGGATGTGAAATCCGCGATACCGAAATAGCGTCAATCGGAATCAGAGAAGGGAGGCCGCACCCAATATCGACAAAACAGCCGAACTGTTCTAAATGCGTCACTTTAGCGCGAATAACATCGCCGTTATTCAAGCCGTTTATGTAGTCCTCAATACACTCAAGCTGTGCTTGTTTTCGTGAGAGAAGAGCCATGCCGTCTGCAAATCCGACTACTTTGAAGCATATCGGTTTATTCACCCTGGAAATAAGCGCGATGTCCCTGGTCGTGCCGTCTTCGATTCCTATCGCGCCCTCGTTTCTGGGAATAATGCCTTTCATGAACCCGAAGTCTACAATCAAATTATGCTCAGAATCGCAGACTACGCAAATCGCTTCAACCGTCCGATTCGAAGCGAGGGCCTCCTCCAGCGACTTTACCGATTCGGTAAGACGACGGTTTTCTTCTTTTATAAGGAGTGCGCCTTCGGGCAGATAATCGTTCATTTTGTTTTCCCCCTTTTTTTATCTTAATTTTTAGTATAGCATTTTTTCTTGAGGTTGTCAATCGGCGAAGCCGTCGAAGTCGCTGCTCTTGTTTTGCTTTTTTGCCGTCAAGCAGCCTGCCCGCCGGCGAAGCCGTCGGCACCGCTGCTCTTGTTTTGCTTTTTTGCCGTCAAGCAGCCTGCCCGCCGGCGAAGCCGTCGGCACCGCTGCTCTTGTTTTGCTTTTTTGCTCTCTCGAATAATATATGTATAAAGGCTTGCAATAATTACAGAAATGTGATATAATTTAAAATCATTGGATTTCGGAGGGTTAAAATGGCGAAAAAACGGATAGCAA
>Ga0099364_10002194_pt1 | contig 31337 bp, 8 predicted proteins | sample TergutTh196P3_FD_73070 | JGI IMG/M metagenome (GOLD analysis project Ga0099364, IMG submission 73070) | Microcerotermes parvus P3 segment gut microbial communities from Pointe-Noire, Republic of the Congo - Th196 P3 | ecosystem: Host-associated > Arthropoda: Insects > Digestive system > Gut ... | reverse complement strand
GGGGGGGGAGAGACGAGGAGAATAGTGGGGGTATTATAGGGGTTTGTGGGGTTGAGAGGGCGCCCCCCCGCCGACAAAAAGGGGGAAAAAAAAAAAGCCGTATTTGTGCAGTCATATAGAGCGCTGCGGGAAGTGAAAAATGAGTGATAATGGTATAAGGCTTCAAATGAAGGGAATAACCAAGCAATTCCCTGGGGTTTTGGCGCTTGACAATGTGGATCTCGAACTTAGGCACGGCGAAGTGCTTGCTGTAATAGGCGAGAACGGCGCGGGAAAGTCCACGATGATGAAGCTCCTTTCCGGTGCGGTCCGGACTGAAGCGGGAGAGATATATCTCGACGGCGAATTGATAGACCCGGAAAAGACTCCGCGCGAACGCATGGATATGGGCATATCCATCATCTATCAGGAGCTTACGAACCTCGACGAGATGACCGTGGCGGAAAACCTCTTTATGGGGGATATCCCGCAGAAGGGCAAGCTTGTCAAGACGGTGGACTACAAGGCGCTTTGGTCGAAGTCCAAAGAGCTTCTGACGCGCTTCAATCTGCCGTACGACCCGTTTTCCTTGATGAAGACGCTGACGGTCGCCGAGAAGCAGATGGTAGAGATACTTCGTTCGGTCAGAAAGAACGTAAGGGTGCTTATAATGGACGAGCCGACCTCGTCGCTGTCCGAAACCGAGGTCGAATCCTTGTACGGGCTTATCCGTGAGCTCAAGGCACGGGAAGTGTCGATTCTGTATATCTCGCACAAGCTGGACGAGATATTTGCGATAGCTGACCGCGTGCAGGTGATGCGCGACGGAAAGAGGGTTGCGCTGCATGACATGAAGGACGTCACTACGGGGCAGCTTGTCGAGCTTATGGTAGGCCGTGAAGTGGAGAACATGTACCCGAAGGAAGAAACCGAGATAGGCGAGGTCGTCTTCCAGGCGGAGCATGTCGCCTGCGAGATAGCCAAGGACGTCAGCTTCAATGTACGGAAGGGCGAGATACTGGGCCTGTTCGGACTGCTCGGCTCAGGCCGTACCGAGGCCATCGAGGCCATAATAGGCAAGCGCGAGATAGAAGCGGGCACGGTGCGCCTTGAAGGTGCGGAAATAAAGTTCAAGTCTCCCATCAAAGCGAAGGAAAATGGCATCGCCTACGTTTCCAGCGACCGGAAAAAAGAAGGCCTTGTCCTGATACAGACGGTTGCGGCGAACATCACGGCAACGCATATCGACGAGCTGTGCAAAGGCCCCCTGATGGACTTCAAGGAAGAAAAAAACGTGGCGGACGAATGGATCGGCAATCTGAACATAAAGACGCCGTCCCCCTACACCGTCACGGAGTCGCTTTCGGGCGGCAATCAGCAAAAAATAGTCATAGCCAAATGGCTGCTTACGAATCCAAAGGTGCTTATCCTCAACGAGCCTACGCGCGGCATAGATGTCGGCGCCAAGGTGGAGATTTACAAAATCATGGAGGACCTTTGCAAAAGGGGTATCGCCGTAATCATGATTTCATCGGAGCTGCCGGAGTCGATAGGCATTTGCGATAGAATCGTCGTCTTCAAGGATGGCTATGTCAAGGGTGAATTCCTTAGAAAGGACTTCACGCAAAAAGAGTTATTGCATACTGCGGTTGGAGCGAATTAACACTATGATGGTAACATTGAATGATGTTCAGGCGGTCGAAAAACAAAAGAACAGCGGCCGCAGCCTGAAGGAGAAGATACTCGCTTCGGGCAACAATCTGAGCCTGTTGATCGCGCTTGTCGCGATCTGTATAGTCATGGGCTTCACAAGTCCGTTTTTCTGGACGGTCAACAACTGGATGACGCTGTTGCTTTCCGGCGCTATTCTCATAATACGCGCTTCGGGGGTGACGCCGGCCATGCTTACGGGAGGCCTCGACATTTCCCAGAACGCTGTAGGCGCGTTCGTGGCGATCACTGTCGCCACATGGACATTCACTGCGGAGTGGCCTCTGGCCATAAACCTGATCGTGGTCGTCGCCATGAGCCTCGGGCTGGGCGCCGTCAACGGCGTGCTTATCGCGTTTCTGAAGATAAACCCGTTGATTGCCACGCTAGGCACCATGATGATTTTCAGAGGGCTGGCGTGGGCTGTCAATGAGCGGACGCAGATGATAAAAGACCCCGTGCTGATCAATATGGGCCGCGGGCGGGTATTCGAGATAGTGAACGATACAGGCTATCAAGTATTCCCCGGCGTGCCTATTTCGGTAATCATAGCATTGGCGATCTTCCTGTTCATCTACTGGCTGCTCAAGCACACCGGCTACGGGCGCAAGATATACATGATCGGCGGCAACGAAACGGCGAGCTACCTCTCCGGCATCAATGCGAAACGCGAAAAGTTCATCGCATATCTTATAAGCGGAGTGGCTGCGGGATACGCGGGATTTCTCGTGGGCTGCCAGATAGGGGCCATACCTCCGCAGACCGGCGCGGGCACGGAGATGTACACGATTGCGGCTGTCGTGCTGGGCGGGCTTTCGCTTTCGGGCGGCAAGGGCAATATGATCGGCACCATACTCGGCTGCCTTATCCTGACCGTCATCACGAACGGGCTAGACCTAAATCAAGTGCAGTCGCAGCGTCAGCTTATCGTGACGGGCATCGTGCTTATCATTGCTGTCTTGCTAGACGTGGTCCGCAGCGGAGCTTTGAGGAAACAATAAAGGTTAAAGACAATGGCTGAACAATACCAAATAATGTCCAACCAACTCGGCGCAAGCGGGACGGGAAGGGTGGATATAGTACCTAGTGCGAGCGAGAGGGAAAGACTGCGAGCGCTGGCAGCGGAATATTCCGAGATAGCGCAGAGCGACGCCATGAAGGAACGGAAGGCCAGTTGGCGGGCTGTGCGGGACTTGAAGCCGACAAGGCCGATGGTTCTGTTCGAGACCTTGACCGTGGCAGGCTTCGTCCGTCCGGACGAGTTCGAGTGCGAGAATGAGTACCTACGCAATGTCGAACATATGTTTGCGGAAGCGCTGAAGCACTATCGCACGGTCGGCGACGACATCGTGTTCGAAAACTATTTCCAGCTTGCCTGGCGTACGGCGAAGTCTGACTGGGGCGTGCAGATCGTGGAGCATCACGCGGACGACTCGATGGCCTATATGTCCAACTTCCCGATAAAGGAGCCGGAGGACTTGGCGAAGCTGAAAAAGCGCACGTTCAGCGTGGACCGCGAGCGTACGCTCGGCTTCAAGGAAGTCCTTGAGGACATCTTTGGCGACATATTGCCGATACGCGTCGGGAACGTGGACAAGTTTTTCCCGGATATGGGCTTCAACCCGTTTTGCGGGAACAACGCGCCGCTTCTGACGATGGACGTGTTCAAGATGATGGGCTATGAGGCCATGTCGTTTTGGTCGTACGACAATGAAGCCGCGTTCAGGCAATTGCTCGACTTCCTGCTCGACGACAATATACGCTATATAGAATGGATGGAAGCCGAAGGCCTGTTTGTTCCGAACACGGACAACCAGTTTGCAGGGCCGTCGGGCTACGGCTATGTGTCCAGCCTTCCTGATGCGGACGGCAAGCCTGCCAAGGCAAGCGATTGCTGGACATGGTGTGAATCGCAGGAGACGAATGTGTTCTCGCCGCAGATGTTCTCGGAGATATTCCTGCCTTATCTGGCGGAATACTGCAATCGTTTCGGGCTTGTGTCCTACGGGTGCTGCGAGCCTATAGACGACCGCATCGAGCACATCAAGAAGGCTGTCCCGAAGCTGCGCACCGTGTCTGTATCCGGCTGGAACAATATCGAGAAGGTCGCGGAGCTGCTTGGCGGGGAATATGTTTTCTGTCGCAAGCCCAAGCCGACCTATATAAGCGGGAACACCCCTGACTGGGACGGCGCGCACGAGGAAGTCGTGCGGACGTGGAATGCGGCAAAGAACCAGCCCCTGGAGTTTGTCGTCCGCGACGTATACGACCTCGGAGGCGAGTTCGACCGCATAGCAAGATGGGTGGACATGGCAAAGAAGGTCATAGGGCTGTAGCCAGGGTTTGAAACGGATGATTGGCGCAAAGATAAAAATTGTAGGGCTTGTGTATCTGGCGGTGTTCGTGCTGCTTTGCGTTGTTTTCGGGCTGTTTGTGACGACTGCGCTTTCCGCGGCGGCGCCGGTCGGCTTTCCGCAGGCATTGTACAATTTTTACTTCTACGGCGGCGTCCCGCTCCTTGGGCTGGCCTGCGTCGTGGTGTTCACGTTTGTTGGCGGCAAGGCCGCATCCCTTGTTTCGCAATACTTCCTTTGGGGCACCATGCTTTTTGCGTTCAATTATGCGGCGCAGATACTTGTGAATATCTACAGCCTGCGGGTCATGTCGTTTATGCCGGGGCTTATCTGGCTGTCGGACTATCTGCCAAGCATCATCCTATGCGCCGTGCTTGTGGCATTGCTTTCGGGCTGGTGGAAGGCGGACAAGAAAGTCGTGCATGCGATGGCATGGGCCGGGGTGCTGTTCTCGGCGTTTATGGCCGCGTATGTCATCTATTATATAAGCGGCGTTTCGGATTTCTCAGAAACGGCTGCGCTCTATAGCGGCGGGTTCAAGGTCGTCCATGCGGTGGCTGTGCCCATCGGCATCACGTGGCTGTTTGGCGTCACACGGAGCGGGGAAGTGTTTGCAGAGGTGTTTTCTCTGCCGCGCCCCGTATATGAAGAAAGGATGGAAGAATGAATATTGAAGCATTGAGGAAGCCGGACAAGGAGCGTACTATAGCTACGCTTCGCGGGCAGACGACAGACCGTGTGCCGCATTTTGAAGTGGCAATAGAGGAGGTCGTGGTAGAGAAGCTTCTTGGAAGGGACGCCGGCTCTACGCTGGCCGCATCGCGCGGCTCCACCGACAAGACCTTCGTGACCCCGCCAATGGATCCGGACGACTATCTTGACATCATCGAGTGGAACGGCATGGACGTGATAGGCTTCGAGGCGCTGTGGACGCCTTTCAAGTACAAGGACGACAAAGGCGAGCTCCACATAGTGGGCGACGGCCGCATCAAGAACTTTGACGATCTGGAAAAGATAGTGATGCCCGACTCGGAAAAAGACTTTGAGCCGCGAAGGAAGTATTTCCAGATATACAACGAGGCGATAAAGCGCAGGGGCAGCGGCGCGGGGACCTTTCTTCTGACGGGCTGCGTGTTTCAGTCTTGCTATCAATTCCTCGTCGGATTCGGGGACTTTTTCGAGCGTACTTATACAGACCGGCCTTTTGTCGAGCATATGCTTGATCTATGCCTTGACTATTATATGAAGGTCGTGGAGATAGCGCTTGACAGCGGCCTGTCCTTCCTTTTCCTTGGGGACGACATCGCGTATAAATCCGGGCTTTTTATGAGGCAGGACATGTTTCTGGAACTTTGGCTTCCGAGGTATAAAAAGCTGATGGCATTGGTACGGCAGACAGACATTCCCGTGATGTTCCACACTTGCGGCAAGATCGACGGCATCTTCGAAGAGGCGATTCTAGAGCTCGGCTTCGATGCGATCAACCCGATAGAGCCGTATAGCATGGACATCTATGACATCAAGAAAAAGTACGGCGACAAGATAACGATCAGCGGCAATGTCGATATCGCAGGGCCGCTGGCATTTGGCTCGCCGGACGATGTGCGCAAGGAAGTGCGCGAACATCTCGAGCGGCTTATGCCGGGCGGGCGCTATATCTGCAGCAGCAACCATAGCATAATGAACGACATCCCCCTTGAGAACTATCAGGCGATGGTCGAAACCATTTTGGAACACGGACAGTATTAGGGGAGGGCAAAGATGGCGCAGTCTATAAAGAGCAGGTTTGAGGACGCAAAGGAGCGGTATGCGCAAATAGGCGTCGATGCGGAAAAGGCGTTGGCGGCGCTTGAGGCGTTCAAGATTTCCATGCACTGCTGGCAGGGCGACGACGTTACGGGCTTCGACCATGACGGGCCGCTGACGGGCGGGATACAGACGACAGGCAACTATCCGGGGAAGGCTAGGACGCCGGACGAGCTTATGCAGGATGCCGACAAAGCGTTCAGCTTGATAGGCGGGAAGCACAAGCTGAACCTCCATGCGTGCTATGCGGTCTTTCCTGGCGGTCGGCACGACCGCGATGTGATTGAACCTAGGGACTTCGGCGCCTGGATAGACTATGCGAAGGGGCGTGGCCTCGGGCTCGATTTCAACCCGACCTTCTTTTCGCACGAAAAGTCCGAGCGTGGCAGCATCTCCAACGCAGACCCATCGCTTCGCGCGTTCTGGGTGGAGCACGGAAAGGCGAGCATACGCGTCTCCCAGGCCATGGCCGAGGCGACTGGGCAGCCGTGCGTCTGCGACTTCTGGGCGCCGGACGGCTTGAAGGACGAGCCGGCCGACCGCATAGGGCCGCGCCGCCGCTATATGGAGTCTATGGACTTGGTGCTGAAAGAGCCGCACGACCCTCAGAAGGTCTTTGTCGCGCTTGAGTCGAAGGTGTTCGGAATAGGGGTAGAAGCATATACGGTAGGCTCGTCGGAGTTCACCGTCGCGTACGCCGCAAGCAGGGGCATAGTGCCATTGCTGGACAACGGGCATTACCATCCGTTGGAATATGTGTCGGACAAAATCCCTTCGCTTCTTCTTTTCTTTGACAAGATCGCGCTCCATGTGACGCGCGGCGTCCGATGGGACAGCGACCACGTCCTAAGGCTCAACGACGAGGTGAAAGACATAGCGAACGAGATAGTGCGTTGCGGCATGGATCGAGTCTTTGCGGGCACGGACTATTTTGACGCCAGCATCAACCGCGTTGCGGCGTGGGCGCTGGGGATGCGCAATTTCCAAAAGGCCATGCTGCTTGCGTTGCTGACGCCGCACGACGAACTTCGCGCGCTTCAAGACGAGGCACGGTTCACCGAATTGTTCGCTCGTCAGGAGGCCCTCAAGATGATGCCGGTCGGTGACGTCTGGGAGATGTTTTGCGAAAAGACGGGCGTGCCAGGGGAGGAAGCTTGGCTGGGCGAGGCGCTCGCGTATGAGCGTGACGTGCTGCTGAAGCGCGTTTGATTGCATGCGGTTGGCTACGATAGACACAATATTTCGGGAGGGCGGTTGCTATGGCGATAAGGCTGGCGTGCGCTGATGCCGCTTTCCCTTTGCTGGAGCATGACGACTGCCTCAGGCTGATAGGCATGCTCGGCGTCGAGGGCGTCGATATCGGGCTGTTTGAGGAGCGTTCGAAACTGCAGCCCTCGATGGTTTTTGGCGCGCCGGAAAAGAACGGGCAGGCTTTGAGGCGGGAAGCGGCGGAAAACGGGCTTGAGGTCGCAGATGTGTTTTTTCAGCCGGCATTGGACTTTGTCGCTTTTTCGCTCAATCATCCGGAAGCGAATATTCGCGAGAAATCAAGGGATGATTTTTTGAAAACGCTCGCTTATGCGATGGCGGCGGAGAGCTATCATGTTACGGTGCTTCCCGGCGTCCATCACGATGGCGAGCCGTATGAGGACTCGCTCGCCCGTGCCTCGGAAGAATTGTCGTGGCGCGTTGGGCAGGCTGGGGCAGCAGGCATATCGTTTGGCGTGGAGGCGCATATCGGCTCGATTGCGGAGACGCCGGACAAGGTTTTGGCATTGCTCGGAATGACGCCAGGGCTTTCGCTTACGCTCGACTACACCCACTTTATGAGGCAGCATATCGCAAACGAGGAAGTGCACCCGCTTATAGGGCATGCGTCCCATTTTCACGCCCGCGGCGGGGCGGCGGGGCGGCTGCAGACCATGATGTCCGAAAACGAAATAGACTACCCCGCGATAGCAAGCGAGATGAAGCGGACGGGGTATGGGGGGTATATCGGGCTGGAGTATACATGGAACGATTGGGAGGACTGCAACAGGACGGACAATCTTTCCGAGACTATTTTGCTGAGGGACGGCTTGCGGGCGCTCGGCGTTTGAAAGGCAGGGGTTTTTGTATGGGAGACAAACTTGCGGGCAGCGTGTGCTGGGTAAGCGGCGCAAACAAAGGCATAGGCGAAGGCATCGCTAGGCTGTTCGCCTCGGAGGGGGCGAAAGTCGCCATGATCGGGCTTACCGTGGACGAGGGCGAAAGGGTGGCCGGCGAGATACGCGAGGCTGGGGGCGAGTGCTTTTTCTTCCGTTGCGACGTGAGGAAAGAAGAAGACATCAAGGCGTCCATCGAGGAGACCGTGCGCCGTTACGGAACGGTGAACACAATAGTCAACAATGCGGGCATCGTGGACGTGAAGATGCTGCACGAGTACACGGAAGCGGAGTGGGACGCGGTCATGGACCTCAATGTGCGGGCAATTTTCCTGACGCTTAAATATTCCTTTCCGCATCTGCGCGAGCACGAGCATTCCTATATAGTGAACATGGCTTCGGTTTCGTCATTTGTCGGGCAGAGCACCACGCCCGTCTACACCACGTCGAAACATGCTGTGCTTGGGCTTACAAAGTCCATCGCGCTGGACTATGCCCGGTACGGGGTGCGCTGCAATTGCGTCTGCCCAGGCATCACGGAAACGCCCATGCTGTTCAAGCATATGAACGCGGAGAAAGACCCTGCCGAACACTACAGGAACAGGCTTAGGCGTGTGCCCCTCGGCAGGCAGCTCTACCCTTCGGACATAGCCAAGTCCGTCATGTTCTTCTCATGCGAGGACTCCTCGGGCGTGACCGGCGCTTCGCTTGTCGTCGACGGAGGCTATCTGGCCTGCGCCGAATGGGACACGTCCAAGTTCGAATGATTTTTTGTTTACAAATTGGTGAAATTTTGAGATAATCGGACGGTTGGCGGTTGTTTGAGGCAGGTTCGTTTTGGAGGGGAGATTATAGGCGATGGGCGCATGCGCGAGGGAGGCTCGCAACGGCAATGACGGCAATGCATCCGCAGTGGCGTACAGTGGCTATGCCTGCACGCTCGCGAACATAAGTTCGGGGGGGGGGGCATTTTCTAGTATAAAAGCCCAAAAATCGGAAACGTTGATATGGCAAGGTGTTGTGCATGTATGCAACGCCTTGTTTTTTGTTGCAGGGGCGGACGGCAGGCATGGGCTTTTTTTGCTTGCGCCCACGACGTAAAAAAGGGAGAATGGTATTGTGAACGCTGGGAAAAAGAGATCAAGGCATATCTATAGTGTAGTGGCGTGGGCGCTCGCGCTTGCGCTTGTGTTTACTATGACGCCGCTTTCGGGCAGCGCGGCCGGGGAGACGCCCTCCAGCGGCACGGGTGTCTCCGTGCCAAATCAAGAAGGCGGAGCGGGCGACGACACCGACGGTGCATCCGGTGGCGTTGACGCACCTGACGGCGATGGCGATTCAGGGTCAGGCTCGCCCGACTCTGGCGAGCTTGGCGACTCTGGCGAGCTTGGCGACGGCCTCGACGAGCTTGGCGATGATGACCCCCTCGAAGAAGACCCCCTTCTCGAACCCGAGCCCGAGCTCGCCCCCCTCTCCGCAGAGACGGGCATACCCGACTTCACATGGTACACCGGCCCGGATCAGGCCGACTACTCCATTTCGAGCGCAGACCAGCTGGCCGCGCTGGCCCAATTGGTCAACGGTCAAGTCCCGAACGATGTCGGTCACGCCCAATACAACTTCCACAACCAGACCGTCACGCTTGAAAACGATATAGACCTCTCGCTGTACGGCGATGGGGCGCTTGACTGGAACAGCGGCATGGGCTGGGTGGCCATAGGCCTCAACACCTCTTTCGCCCATAGGTTCCGTGGCGTTTTCGACGGCGGCGGCAATGCCGTCACAGGCCTGTACATAAACAGGGCCGCAAATGTCGCGGCTTCGGACTATCAAGGGCTATTTGGATACATAGACAACAACGGCATGGTGACAAACCTCGGCTTGGAAGGCTCCATCGCCGCCAGGAACTACACAGGCGGCATCGCAGGGTATCTTGACGGCAGGGAGGCGCGCATACTCGACAGCCACTTTGAAGGCTCTGTAAGCGCCGGGCGTTATGCAGGCGGCTTGGCAGGGTATCTGGCAAGCGGCGGCAGGATAGAGCGCAGCTGGTCTTCCGCAGATGTTGCAGGCATAAGCAGGGACATCGGCGGGCTGGTCGGCTATATAGGCAGCGGCATCATAGAGGACTGCTACGCGCTGGGCGACGTCGAGGGCGCGAACTATGTCGGCGGGCTGGTCGGCTTTGTTGCGAACAATATCGTCACAAGGATACTGAGCAGCTATGCTGCAGGCGCCGTCGTCGGCATCGGCAGCCTTGGGTATGTAGGCGGCTTGGCAGGGTATCTCCTTCTTTCGGACACGCGAATAAACGACTCGGCGGCGCTCAATCCGAGCGTCCATACAGCCTCCGAGGCTTCAGCCCGCGTAGGGCGAGTGGTGGGGGTTGACGCTGGCAGCCTTGCACGCAATGCGGCATGGGAAGGCATGGATGTGACCTATGGCGCCGTGCCGACCCCGAAAGGCATTGCAAACGATGGCTTTGCCACTATGGACGGTCGTAGCCGGATGTATTTTCAATTGCAGGTGGCTAGGGGCTTTCCTGTGCCTATGCGTACGGAGAGCGGGCCTGTCTGGCGCTATACGGGAGGATATCTGCCCGCATTGTCGGATGCAGGCACGGTGGATATGCCGGCTCACATAAACCCCCCGGACGATGCGCCGGACGAGCTGAAATGGTATTGGGAGCGTTCCGACGGCACAAACGTATATATCGAAACGGCAGACGAGCTTGCATACCTGGCCGAGCTGGTCAACGAGGAGGGCGTCGATTTCAATGGCGATACCATACACCTTACGGACGACATCGATCTTGCAGGCTATGGCTCCGGCTGGAACGGAGGCCAAGGGTGGAAGCCCATAGGCACCACGGAAAACAGGTTTCGAGGGACTTTTGACGGCGGCGGACATACCGTCACAGGGCTGTACATAAACAGGGCTGCGAATGTCGGGGCATCGGACCATCAAGGCCTCTTTGGGCATATAGACGGCGGCATAGTGAGAAACTTGGGCGTAAGCGGCACGGTAACAGGGCGCAGGTATGTCGGGGGCATCGTCGGATGGGCGAGCGAGGCTTGGCTGGATCGTGTCTGGTCAACTGTAAGCGTCACAGGAAGCGGCAGCGATGTCGGCGGTCTGGCCGGCCGCATCGAGGACAGCATAGTGGAGGACTGCTATGTTTTGGGAGATGTGCAAGGCACGGACTATGTCGGCGGCTTGGCAGGCTATACGACAGGCGTGGCTTCCCGCATACTGGGCAGCTATGCGGCGGGCGCCGTCACAGGCACAGGCGCCATAGGCTACGTCGGCGGTTTGGCAGGGTACGTCAATGATGCCGGCGTCAGGATAAACGATTCGGCGGCGCTCAATCCGAGCCTTCATACCGCTTTCGTCGCGGACGACAGCCGTATAGGGCGCGTGATGGGGAACAGCTCCGGCAGCCGCTCCGGCAATATAGCCTGGATGGAGATGGAGGTGACCATAGGGTCGGGCGTGCACAGAGTCATGGAAAACAGGCTTACATCTGTTGACGGCCTGGGCAGGCGGACGTGGCAGCTCCAGGAAGCCATAGGCTTCCCCGAGCCTATGAGGACGCCCGCCGGGCCTGTCTGGCACTATTCGGTAAGGCATCTGCCAAGCCTTTCGCCGGCTGTCGTCGTGCCCATGCCTGCGCATCTGGAGCTTTTCGACAGCTCCATCACCACGGAATCGCCTTTGGATGCCGGGACTATAGGCGCGTACTATAGCCGCAGGCTTGCCGCCATAGGCTTTGAGGAAAGCATTGAATGGGAGTGGTCTTTTGTTTCAGGCCCCACTCCGCTTGAGGATTCAGGCCTTGGCTTGGACCCTGAAACAGGGGTCATATCCGGGGTGCCGCTCGCCATAGGCGTCTACGAAGTCGTCGTGACGGCTTCAAACGACAGCGAGCCGCCTGCGACAAAGGGGATAAGCATTCCCATAGAGCGGCCGATAAGGCCGGACATAAGCTGGTATCTTGCCGGCGAGCCGTACGAAATCCGCACGGCTGGTGAGCTTGCCGGGCTTGCCGGGCTGGTAAACTCGGACGGCATAAGCTTTCGCGACGAAACCATCTATCTTATGAACGACATCGATCTTTCCGGGGTCGGAGGGACTGGAAACGACTGGTCGCCTATAGGCCGCGAACCTGCGTTCTATAGATTCCGGGGGACTTTTGACGGCGGTGGCCACACCGTCTCAGGGCTGCGCATAAACAGGGCTGCATCAGACCATCAAGGCCTCTTTGGATATATAGAAGGCGGCACGGTGCGAAACCTTGGCGTGGAAGGCGTCGTCACGGCCCGTCGGTATGCCGGCGGGGTGGCGGGATACCTTTCGGGCGGAGGCAGGATAGAGCGTAGCTGGACATCTGCGGAAGTCATGGGCTTCAGCAGGGAGATAGGCGGCCTGGTCGGATATATGGACAACGGCGTCATAGAGGACTGCTACGTTTTGGGCGATGTGCAGGGCACGGACTATATCGGTGGGCTTGTGGGCCATGTGGCAAACGCAGCCTCCCGTGTTCTGAACAGCTATGCGACAGGCGCAGTTCGTGGCGTAGGGTATATAGGCTATGTAGGAGGGCTGGTCGGCTTTGTCGACGCCGCTGGAGTCCAAATAAACGACTCGGCGGCCCTGAACCCGAGCGTCAGCTCCGCGGCTTCAAACCAGGCCTTCGTCGGTCGCGTGGCGGGTATCGCCACTGGCAGCCGCGCCCGCAATGTGGCGTGGAACGCCATGGAGGCGACTTACGGCGCAGGCTCGCCAAAGACCATAAGCGACGGATTCGCCGCCATTGACGGTCGAGGCCGAGGCGCCACATGGTTTTACGCGCCGGAAGGCTTCCCCGTGCCTATGCGGACGCCAGACGGGCCGTCGTGGCACTATACGGCAGCCAGCCTGCCAAGCCTGTCGGGGTCGGTTTCCGTGCCCATGCCAAGCCATCTTGGCTCCCAGACGGGGGACGAAGACCTGCTATGGTGGCTGAACGACACCGATGCCTCGGAGTTTTATATAGAGACGGCAGGCGAGCTTGCGGGGCTTGCCGGGCTGGTAAGCGCAGATGGCGTGGACTTCAGCGGCAAGACCATAAGCCTTGTCGACAACATAGACCTTTCCGGCTACGGGGCAGGCACGAACAACGGCCAGGGCTGGCTGCCCATCGGCAATTCCGCGAATAGCTTCCGTGGCGTCTTTGACGGTGACGGCCATACTGTCACGGGGCTGTATATAAACAGGGCTGCCAATGCTGCGGCTTCGGACTATCAGGGGCTCTTTGGGTATATAGCCGGCGGGGCGGTTAGAGGCCTGGGCGTGGAAGGCGCCGTCACAGGCCGTAGCTATGTCGGAGTGGTGGCCGGCTATGTCAGCGGCATGGTGGAGGACTGCTATGCTTTGGGGGGTGTGCAGGGCATGGGCAATGTCGGAGGGCTTGCAGGCTCCGCTTCGCAGATGCGAGGCAGCTATGCCACAGGCTCTGTGACAGCCACGGGCAACTCCGTCGGCGGGTTGGTCGGCCATGTCAGCGGCATAGTGGAAAACTGCTATGCCTTGGGCGACGTGCAGGGCGTAAACTACGTCGGAGGGCTTGTGGGCTCTATGGCCGCCATTGCGCGGGTGCAAAGCGGCTATGCCACGGGCTCTGTCAGGGCCACGGGCACAGGCTATGCAGGCGGATTGGTGGGGTATGTCAATTCTCCTTCCGCCGGCCAAGTCGTAACTGCCGCCATAAGCGACTCCGCGGCGCTGAACCCCAGCGTCCGCACCGCCTCCACAGCTTCAGCAAATGTCGGGCGCGTGGAAGGGTTCAACCGCGGCGACCGTTCCGGCAATATGGCCTTTGGCGGCATGGAAGTGGTCTATGGAACCGCTGTCAAGTCTGTAAGTGATGGCCTTTCGACCGTCGACGGCCTTCCTGTGGACATATTGGGGCTTCAGGACGCCACAGGCTTTCCCGATGCCATGCAAACGGCCGCGGGGCCTGTCTGGCACTACACGCCAGGGCATCTGCCAAGCCTGTCGCCGAGCATATCTATCCCCATGCCAGACCATCTTGACCTTCAGCGTCTGGACGGCGATATCCAGTGGTATCTTGACGATCCCGATGCCACGGCCTTCGGTATCGACGATGCGGACAGGCTTGCTGGGCTGGCTGCGCTGGTCAATAGAGGCATAGGCTTCAGCGGCGCGACTATAAGCATCGAAGACGACATCGATCTGTCGGGCTACGGTTCAGGCTGGAAGGCTGGGGAAGGCTGGGTGCCGATAGGGAACCCGGCAAATAGGTTCCGAGGCATCTTTGATGGCGGCGGCAATACTGTCACGGGGCTGTTCATAAGCAGGGCGGCTTCGAGCCACCAGGGCCTCTTTGGATATATAAGCAACAACGGCACGGTGAGCGACCTTGGCGTGGAAGGCTCCGTAACAGGCGGCCAATATGTCGGCCTGATAGCAGGCTATGTCAGCAATGGCATAGTGGAAGACTGCTATGCATTGGGTGCTGTGCAAGGTACAAGTCATGTCGGCGGAGTGGCGGGGCTCCTTGCAGGTGGAGGCAGAGTGGCGCGCTCTTGGTCTGATGTCGCCGTGACGGGGACAAGCACAAGCGTTTCGGTAGACACTGGCATCGGCGGTCTGGTCGGCTATATCGACAATGGCATAGTGGAAGACTGCTATGCCTTGGGGGACGTGCATGGCGGCAGGAATGTCGGCGGTTTGGTGGGCGGGGTCACAAACGCCGCTTCGCGGGTGCGGAGAAGCTATGCAGTAGGCACCGTTCGGTCAACGCTCGCAAACTGGGCCATGGTGGGCGGCTTGGTGGGGTATGTCAACTCTTCTGGCATACAGATAAACGACTCTGCCGCTTTGAACCATAGCGTCAGCAGCGTGTGGACGAATGCCATCGAGATAGGGCGCGTAGCTGGCAACGCCACAAGCACCCGTGCCGGCAATGTCGCATGGGGCGACATGGAAGTGGTCCATGGAGCTGCCAACAAAGCCGTCTCTGATGGCCTTACCACCGTCGACGGCCTTGGCAGGGGCACGGCACGGCTTCAGGAGGCCTCAGGTTTCCCCGCCGCCATGCAGACGGTCAGCGGCCCGGTCTGGCACTATACGCCAGAGCATCTGCCAAGCCTGTCGCCGAGCGTTCTTGTCCCCATGCCGGACCATATGGCGTTCCCCAAAGGCGAAAGGGATTGGTATTTGGCCAACCCTGGCGATACGGACTTCGATATCGAGAATGCGGACGAGCTTGCAGGGCTGGCATATCTGGTAAACGTGGAAGGGATAGGCTTCAGCGGCAAGACCATAAACGTGGTCGACGACATCGATCTGTCCAGTTATGGGGCGGATGTCCATGGAGGCCGAGGATGGATGCCTATCGGCGATGATGTCAACGGATTCCAAGGGACTTTTGACGGTGGCGGCCACAGGGTCACAGGGCTGCTTATAAACAGAGCCACATCAGGCCATCAAGGCCTCTTTGGGTATATAGACGGCGGCACGGTGCAAAGTCTCGGCGTGGACGGCTCCGTCATGGGTGCCCAATATGTCGGCCTGATAGCAGGCTATGTCAACAACGGCATAGTGGAAGACTGCTATGCATTGGGTGCCGTGCAGGGCTCAAGCCATGTCGGCGGGCTGGTGGGCTATATGGCGGGAGCCGCCTCGCGTGTGTCGAGCAGCTATGCCACAGGCTCTGTCAGGGCCACAGGCACAGGGGCCGCCAATGGCTATGCAGGCGGGCTGGTGGGCTGGGTGAACACCGCAGGCGCCGCCATAAGCGATTCCGCGGCGCTGAACCCCAGCGTCCGCACAGCATCCACGTCCTCGGCCAATGTTGGGCGCGTGTCAGGCAACGCCACAGGCGCCCGCTCCGGCAATGTCGCATGGGGCGGGATGGAAGTGGTCTACGGGACTGCCACAAAAGCCGTCTCCGACGGCCTCGCCACCGTCGACGGCCTTGGCAGGAGCACTATGCAGCTACGGGAGGCTTCGGGCTTCCCAACGCCTTTGCAGACGCCCAGCGGCCCGGTCTGGCATTATGAGCCGGGGCATCTGCCAAGCCTTTCGGACAGCGTCCCAGTCCCTCTGCCGGACCACCTTGACCTTATGCACATGGACGGCGATGTCCAGTGGTATATAGACGATCCCGATGCCATGAGTTTTGACATTGGGGCTGCGGACGAGCTTGCAGGGCTGGTATATCTGGTAAACGAGGAAGGGATAGGCTTCGGCGGCAAGACCATAAACATGGTCGACGACATCGACCTTTCCGGCTACGGGGCAGGCGCAAACAACGGCCAGGGCTGGCTGCCTATAGGGAGCGCCGGCAATAGGTTCAGAGGGATTTTTGACGGCGGCGGCTACAGGGTCACAGGGCTGTATATAAACAGGCCTGCGACCGCCTTGGCCCCGCACTATCAAGGCCTGTTTGGGTATATAGACGGCGCCGAGGTGAGAGGCCTTGGCGTGGACGGCTCCGTCGCTGGCGCCCAATATGTCGGCCTGATAGCAGGCTATGTCAACAATGGGATAGTGGAAGACTGCTATGCCTTGGGGGATGTGCAGGGCGTGAGCCATGTCGGCGGGCTTGCAGGCTATATGGCAGGGGCCTCTTCGCAGATGCTGAGCAGCTATGCCACGGGGGCTGTCAGGGCCACGGGCACGGGCGCCGGCAATGGCTATGCGGGCGGGCTGGCAGGCTGGGTGGATGCCTCAGGCTCCGCCATAAGCGACTCCGCGGCGCTGAACCCCAGCGTCAGCGGCAGCTCGGGAAATGTCGGACGCGTGTCGGGGAACGCTACAGGCGTTTATGCCGACAATAAGGCATGGAACAGGATGGCAGTCACGGGGGTAGGAAGAAAGGACATGGTCAGCGATGCCGCAGGCTCTGACGGCCTGGGCATGAGCGTGCCCCAGCTGCAGTCGGCCTCGGGATTCCCCGCGCCTTTGCAGACGGTCGGCGGGCCGGTCTGGCATTATACGACGGCCTATCTGCCAAGCCTGTCTGACACCGTCCTTGTCCCTTTGCCTTCCCATCTTGACATCCAAGGCTGGTCTGAGCTCCGATTCGGGTGGTATGACACAGACCCCAACCTCGACGACTTCTATATAGGCACGCCTGCCGAGCTTTCGGGGCTTGCCACATTGGTGAACACGGAGGGCATAAGCTTTTTCGGCAAGACCATACACCTTACGCAGGGCATCGATCTTACTTCACTTGGGTCCTGGACGCCTATTGGCAGAACCCATAGTTTCCGGGGGGTTTTTGACGGCGGCGGCTATACGGTCACGGGCATGGGCATCCTTATCAATGTCCGCCCTCCTGGCAATTCCGCCATACCCATCGCAGGCCTGTTCGGCACGATATCCGGCGGGACGGTAAGGAATCTTGCGGTAGAGGGCCATATCGGAATGCAAGGCATGAGCCCATATGACGGCTTGCTGAACAATACCAATCATTACGTGGGCGGCATTGCGGCACGCCTAAACGGAGGCCGGATAGAGGACAGCGAGTCCTCCGTGGACATCAGTCTTGGAAGGGCTTGGTATGGCTCATTCACTTCAAGTGGAGTAGGCGACTATATCGGAGGCATTGTCGGCCATGTCCAAGGCGGCGTGGTGGATGGCTGCTCCGCTTCGGGCAGCGTGCAGGGCACGGACTACGTCGGCGGCGTGGCCGGCTACCTTACGATCGGAGGCCGCATAGAGCGCAGCCATTCCTCTGCGGACGTCAGCGCGGAAAGCGGATGGTTAAATCCGGAGATAGGCTATGTAGGCAATTATGCAGGAGGCGTTGTCGGCTATATCGACCACGGCAGAGTGTATGACAGCTCCGCTTCGGGCAGCGTGCAGGGCACGAACTACATCGGCGGCGTGGCGGGGTATGTGGCGGCTGCCGGCAGGATAGAGGGCAGCGGCTCCTCTGCGGATGTCGCAGGGGTGTATATCGAGCCACGCTACTTTTCCGACCAGCACAACCCGTCCTGGAGACCGGTCACCATATCATCCAGCTATATAGGCGGCATTGCCGGCTATGTCAACGGCGGCGTAGTGGAGGGCAGCAATGCCTCAAGCGATGTGCGGGGCATGAACTATATAGGCGGAGCGGTGGGGTATCTTGCGGGCGAAGGCAGGGTGGAGCGCAGTTGGTCTTACGAAGGCAGCGTTGCGGGAGGCAGGTATGTCGGCGGGCTTGTCGGCTATATCGGCTCGGGCACGGTCGAGGACTGCTATGCCTTGGCGGATGTGCAAGGCGACAACTATGTCGGCGGGCTTGTCGGCTATATGCCACACGATGACGCCAGCGTCCTGGGCAGCTATGCCGCAGGCGCTGTCATGGGCAGGGGGTCCTCTTTTGTAGGGGGGTTGGTGGGGGCTATGGCCACCGGCGCCAGCATATACGACTCGGTCGCGCTTAACCCTGGCATCCATACTTATTTCGCTAATGAAAGCCGCATTGGGCGCGTGGTCGGGACCTCAAACGGCAGTCGTGCCCGCAATGTGGCATGGAGCGGGATGGATGTCACGTTCGGCTCGCCGTCGGCGCCGCAGGCAAGAAATATAAGGGACGGCTTTGTGACCATGGACGGCCTTGGCAGGAGCGCCCCTGGGCTTTACGCCGCAGCGGGCTTCCCAGAGCCTATGCGTACAGAGAGCGGGCCTGCTTGGCACTATACGCCCGGCCATCTGCCTAGCCTGTCGCCGGACGTCCTTATGCCCGTGCCGGACTATATAGAAGGGTTTGGCATCATCACATACTCCCCGCTTCCGGCGGGCTATACGGATGAGGCCTACAGCCACCAGATGGAGGCCTTGGACTCGTGGGGTTCGGGCAGCTTGCAGTGGTCCTGGGAATGGGCTTCGCAGGACGATCTTGACGCCTCCGGCCTCGGGCTGGACACAGATACAGGCATCATATCCGGCGTCCCTGCGGCGGGGGCATACAGATTTGCCGTCACGGTCGAAAACGGGGAGGGCGATGCCGACACGAAGGATTTTTCCATCACCATAGCCGACCCTCCGCCTATAGAGCCCGACGAGCCGCCTGTCATCACGACAAAGCCGGCGCTCCCGTCAGCCCATACAGGGGAGGCTTACAGCCTGCAGCTTGAGGCCGTAGGGCGGCCTGACTCCTTCATATGGGAGCATATATCGGGCGACCTGCCGCCAGGCTTTGCCATAAGCGGCTCCGGCCTTGTCACAGGCACCCCTGACTCCTCTGATGTAGGCGAATATACGTTTGCCGCAAGCGTCTCGAACGGCATCGGGTCTGATGCGGAAGAGGACTTCACCATACGTGTGTTCCCGTCCTATGGCAACGCCACCGACTGGTTTGACGCCTGGGACTATGACGATGAAGACGGGGAGTACTATATAGGCACGGCAGCCGAGCTTGAGGACCTGTCCCGTAGAGTCAGTGAAGGCCGGAACTTTTACGAACATACTATATATCTTACAAGGGATATAGACCTATCTGTCTATGGAGAAGAATATATTTCGCCCTTGTATGGAGGAGCGATGAATGGCCCTGGCTGGGTACCGATAGGCATGCGTGTGGAAAGGCCCTTCAGAGGTATATTTGACGGCCTTGGCCATAGCGTCACAGGGTTGTATGTTTCATCATATGGTTACGTTTCCAACATAGGAGTAGGCCTTTTTGGCTGTGTAAGCGGCATTGTGCAGAACCTTGGCGTGGAAGGGTCTGTTTTCCGCGAAAGCGGCTTTGCAGGCGGGGTGGCCGGCAGAGTCGAGGGCGGGACTATTCGCGACAGCCATTTCAAGGGCTCCGTCGGCAGCAATAATGAATATATCGGCGGCATAGCAGGGGTTGTGTCAGGCAACGGCCGTATCCAAGACAGCTATTCCGAAGGCTATGTCGGCGGCAATGCTCAAAGCGTCGGCGGGGTGGCAGGAGGTCTGATGGTTCCTGGGGCTAATACGATAGAGCGCGCTTGGTCTTCCGCAGATGTGCAAGGTGCCCGTTATGTCGGCGGTCTTGTCGGCGATATGGCGGCAAGCACCCGGTTGCTGGCCAGCTACGCCACAGGCGCTGTGAAAGGTACTGCCAACTATGGGTATGTAGGAGGCCTAGTGGGGAGAAGCGTAGCATCATCGCAGATACAAAACTCCGCAGCGCTGAACCCAGAGGTGATAGCCCTAGGGACTATAACCACAACTGAGGTCGGGCGTGTGGTGGGGTCGTACGCAGCAGCCCCCAACGTCAACGGCAATGTGGCATGGGACGGCATGCAGGTGCGGCTGATGCCCTCAGCGTCGGCCCCGACAGGCGATAAGCCCATAAACGACGGCCTTGCGACCCCTGACGGCCTTGGAAGGAGCGCCGGGGAGCTACAGACGGCTTCGGGCTTCCCTGCGCCTATGCGGACGACAGCCGGCCCCTGGTACTATACGCCGGGCTATCTGCCAAGCCTGTCGGCGGACGTCTTGGTGCCTATGCCGAGCCATTTTACGCCTCCAGAGCCAGAGCCGCCCCATGTCTTGCTTAGGCCTATAGCCACGGAGCCGCGGCTTCAGGCAGGCATGGTAGGCTTCCCCTACAGCCAGCGGCTAGAGGTGTACGATTATCCGGGCGAGACCGAGACCATATATTCTGAATGGGAATGGGAATGGGTTTCCGGCCCCTCCTCGCTTGAGGGTTCGGGCCTTGCATTGGAGGCGTCCACCGGCGTCATATCCGGCACGCCTGCCGTAGCGGGCACATATATGTTCAGGGGCACAGTGACGGGCGAAATGATATTTTTCGGGGCCAGCACGCCGTTTGCATTTGCAGGAAAAAAGCTGTTTTCCCTTACCATCATGGACGTCCCGCCCGACGAAGCCCCCGTCATCGTGACGGGTGCGGAGCTTCCGACAGGCGCGGCAGGCACGCCATACGACCTGCAGCTTGAGGCGACAGGCTGGCCTGACGGCTTCACATGGACGCATACGGCGGGCGACCTGCCGCCAGGCGTCACTTTGAGCCCTGACGGGCTTGTGTCCGGCACGCCTGCTTTGGCGGGCACATACACGTTCACCTTGGACGTTTCGAACGGGACGGCTCCCGACGCGACGGAGGAGTTCACGCTTTCGATCCTGCCGGGCGACAGCGCATGGTACACGGCCGACCCAGATGCCGAGGAGTTTTATATAGGCACGGCCATCGAGCTTGCGGCCCTGGCGGCACTGGTGAACGCAGGGACTGAAGGCTTCGCAGGCAAGACCATATACCTTGTGAACGACATAGATCTTTCCGTCTACGGCGCAGGCCGTGGCGACGGAGAGGGCTGGGTGCCCATAGGGGACGCCAGCAATGGCTTTGGCGGCGTCTTCGACGGTGACGGCCACACCGTCACAGGGCTGTATATAAACAGGCCTGAGGGCGATGACCAAGGACTCTTTGGCCGTATAGCCGGCGGCACGGTGAGAGGCCTTGGCGTGGAGGGTTCCGTCACGGGCAGGAGTTACGTCGGCAGCATAGCAGGACGAGGAAGCAGTATAGAGCGCAGCTGGTCCTCGGCGTCCGTCACAGGCACAGGGAACAGCGTCGGCGGGCTGGTCGGCGGTGGCGGTGCTGCGGTGGTGGACTGCTACGCTCTGGGCGATGTAAGCGGGGCAAACTACGTAGGCGGGCTGGTCGGCGGCGTAACTTATATAAGACGCAGCTATGCCAAGGGCTCCGTCCATGCCTCTGCTGCAAACGGCGTAGCAGGGGGCTTGGGCACGACCTACGGCGGATTGGCGTCACAAAGCATCTCTGACTCTTTAGCCCTTAACCCTAGGGTCAGCACATTTGCGACCAATGCGTACAATGTCGGACGCGTGGTGGGAACGCCATACCAAAGCGAAGTGCTGGGTCTTAATGCGGCATGGGGCGATATGGAGCTGTTTGCCCGGAACGATACCAGGCCAGTACCAACACAAAGCGTCCATGCATCGTATCCGTACAACATAGACGGCGCCAGCATGTCCCTTGAAGACCTTCAGAGCGCGAAAGGCTTTCCCAAGCCCATGCGGACAGCCCCTTGGCACTATACGGAAGGGTATCTGCCCAGCCTGTCGCCGGACGTGCTTGTGCCGCTGCCGGAGCCTTCGTCCCGACCTGCCGACAGCTATGACAGGGAGGTCTTTATCGCCACGGCCGAGGATTTCGCGGAGTTTGTCGCCCATGTGAACAGCGATCCTCGGGGGTTTGAAGGCGGCATCGCGTACCTTGTCAATGATATAGACCTTTCAGAGCATGACGGCTGGACGCCCATAGACTCTTTCAGCGGGATCTTTGACGGCGGCGGCCATACCGTCACAGGTCTGCGAAGAGGCCGAGATTTCGGCGGCGCACTCTTCAATACGATAGCGGGCGGCACGGTAAGGGACCTTGGGGTGGACGGCACGGGGACAGCCCTTACAGGCGGCCTTGCGAGAAGGCTTATAGGCGGCAGGATAGAGCGCTCCTGGTCTTCGGTGGATGTCCTGGCTGATGGCTCGGTCGGCAGTGGCTCGGCCGGCGGGCTTGTCGCCGAACTGCAGAGCGGCGTCATCGAGGACTGCTATGCCCTAGGGAGCGTCGAGGGCGGCACCGCCGCCGGCGGGCTGGTCGGAACAATGTGGTCGGAGACTGGCGCAAAGGTGATAAACAGCTATGCCGCAGGCGAGGTCAAAGGCCTCGTAGGGGGGCCGTACTTTTTGACTAGTAACGAACAAAGGTTGTATGATAGTGGCTATGTGGGCATTGGAGGCTTGATAGGTAGCGTTGTTGCCACATCCTGGGAGAGGGGTAACGTTGCTACAATAAGCAACTCGGCGGCACTGAACCCCAGCGTCGACACAGCCATGTATAGGCGGATAAATTATAACTCGCCAAACACGATACTTGATGGCATGGGTACGACAGGTCGGCTGGTCGGCTATGGCTGGACTGATGGGGGCTGGAATGTGGCATGGCGCGGCATGACAAGGACTTTTGGGCCTTACGGCGCGCCGGACGATCGTCGAACCGAATACGGCTACATCTATAATGACGGCTGGGGCAGGGACTCCTGGATGCTGCAGATAGCGGCGGGCTTTCCTGAACCCATGAGGGGGAAGAGCGACAGCTTCCCCGACTCGCCTTGGCATTATGCGCCAGGCCATCTGCCCAGCCTTTCGCCTATCCCTGTGCCTATGCCGGCCTATCTGGACTCGAAAGGGGCAGAAGCGCCCGATACATGGCGATGGTATCTGGACGATATCGACGCCAAGGACTTCTATATCAGGACTGCGGACGAGCTTGCCGCTTTTGCCGAGATGGTGAGCGGGCATGGCATAGACTTCAAGGGCAGAACCGTGCATCTTTTGAACGACATCGATATCTCCGCCTATGGGGAAGGCTGGGAGAATGCGTACTGGCATGACGTGTATACAGGGATGCCTACTGGAAGCGGCTGGATACCGATAGGGATTCATGGCGACGGATTCGGCGGGGTGTTCAACGGCGGCGGCCATACCGTCACAGGGCTGTATATAGATGTCACCTCCGGCTACGATGCCAACGCCGGCCTCTTTGGGTATGTAAACGGCGGCACGGTGAAAGACCTTGGCGTGGAAGGCGCTGTTTCGGTCGGCTTTGACCATGGCAGCATTAGGGTTGGTGGGGTTGTGGGCTATGTGCGCAAAGGCAGGGTAGAGCGTAGCTGGTCCGATGTGACCATAAAGGTTTATTATACTGCTCCCAATTCAATCGAGGCAATGGCAGGCGGGCTTGTAGGCGCGGTCGAGGACGGCGCCATTGCGGAAAGCTTCGCAACGGGCGACGTGCAGGCGATAGGCGCGGCGGGCGGGCTGGTTGGCTGTGCCCTAGGCGATGTCCTTGTGGAAGACAGCTATGCGCTAGGCGATGTGTCCGCGATTTTTGCGGGCGGGCTGGTGGGCGCCGCGTCGGGTGAACACGGATTTTGGGTGAACGAATACGGACATGTGCTGGACTATCCCCTTCTTTGCGTTTCAGGCGCCTATGCCACGGGGGCTGTGGAAGGGTCGGAAACCGCAGGGGGCTTGGTCGGTTTGTACGAATGGCTTAATCCGTACAACGACGGCAATGTGCAGATAACCGGCTCAATGGCGCTGAACCCAAGCGTCCGCTTGCAACGTATGTACGGAGGCGATGAAAGCAGGGTCGCGCGTGTGGGAGGGGGGGGCTACGACTCCATCCGTTCCGGCAACACGGCCTTTGCCGGCATGAAGGCGACATACACGCTCAGCAACGGCAGCGTTGAGGACAAGGTCATAGACGACGGACACGACACCGTGGACGGCTTAGGCAAGAAGGCTGTAACTTTTCAGGAGGCTTCGGGCTTCCCCGAGGCCATGCAGACCCAAGACGGGCCTGTCTGGTACTACGAGGAGGGCTTTTTGCCTGGCGTGCTGGGCGCCCCTGTGCCTATGCCGGTGCATCTTATGGACACCCCGCAGATACTCACGGAGTCATTGCCGAGCGGCAGCGTGGGCGATTCATACGGCGAAGGCCTGAAGGCCACGGGCTTCCCTGGCGAGTTCGCCTGGTCTTGGGCAAGGGTTTCAGGCCCCGCTTCGCTTGTGGCATCCGGCCTTAGCCTAGACCGCCGCACAGGCGTCATCTCCGGCACGCCGGCAAGGGCGGGTGCATACGCTTTCACTGTCATCGTCGCGAACGAGGCGGGCGCAAGCTCGGAGGCGGTGCTCACGCTGGACGTGAACATGGCTCCGATCATCACGACTGAGAGTTTGGGGCCTGGCCGTGTGGGCGGGTTTTACAGCCAGCAGCTTGAGGCCGATGGCTGGCCGGACGACTTCGAATGGGAGTGGGAATGGGTTTCAGGCCCCACCTCGCTCGAGGATTCAGGCCTTGCTTTGGGCACGTCGACCGGCATCATATCCGGCACTCCTACGACAGAGGGCGAATATGTGGTCTCGGCCACGGCGAGAAACGAAATCGGTCTTAGCGACCCCAAGCAGTTCACCGTCATCATCGAAGAGAGCTTCGTAGGGGAGTTCATATTCGAAGTGACGACAGCCGAGCCTGGCCAGATATTCAGCATACCGCTCAGCGGTCAGCTTGACGCGGAATGGGGCAAGACCTACGACTGGCATATAGACTGGGGCGATGGCAGCACGGAGCGTGTCTATCACGATGGCGATGACGGCAACGGCGCCGCAAACGCCCAGAACAGCATAGGCATATCGCATACATATGGCGCGGCTCAGACCTATTCCATCACCATCTCGCCCGTGGGCTCTGAGGACGCATGGCTTGCCGCCTTCGGCTTCGCCCTCAACGTATCCGGCGCAAACGCCCAAGCGAACAAGGACATGGTCACGAAGATCGTCAGCCCGCTTTCGCCGCTTATGACGCGCACGCTGGAGCAGATGGCCGATGGCACGGCCCCTGCCTCCCATGAGTGGGCAAACACCTTCATCGGCTGCAGGAACTTGGCGATGGGCGAGGAGTTCGGCTTCTCGGAGGATTGGGCAGGCGTCACGACGGTCGGCGACCGCTTTGCAGAACGTATGTTCCTGAACTGCAGCGGCCTGTCCTTCACCATGAACGATGTGTTCAATCTGCCGCAAGGCATCACGGCCGTCGGGGTGAACTTCGCCAACAACATGTTCGCCGCAAGCGGGCCGGGATTCAAGGTCAACGGGGCCTTTGCCTTCCCTGTGTTCGATGGTGCGAACTTGAACCAAGAGGATGTTTACGCGGACACTTTCAGAGGCTTGGGGGATGACCGTTTGCAGAGCCGTCTTGCCTCGTCGATCATAGGCGACAATGACGAGCCGAGCAGCCATAGATATACATTTACGGGCAGCGACACATTTATCGACCGGCCATATATCCCCATACACTGGGGCGGCGATGCCCTTGATCCCGAGGGCGTATTGGTCGTCTATCCTAGGTCCGTGCCATTCCCCACGCAGCCTTTGGGCTACGAGCCTGTGGACGCACGTACCGTCGCCATACACAATCTAGGCGGAAATGTGATAACGGGCGTCGAAATCGCCATTTCTGGCCTCGATGCCGACGATTTCGATCTGGGCGACCTGTCTGCGACGACCATTCCGGCAGGGGGTGCCACGAGGGAAAGCGTCAGCGTCACATTCGACATAGCACCCAAGCACCGGCTTTGGCCGGGCACGTATACAGCCACAGTCACCGTAACCGCGGACGGCAGCGACCCCGTGGACATCCCGGTGTCCTTCACCGTGACCACGACGGACCAGGAGTTCGTGTTCGAGATAACCACCACCGCCCCCGGCCAGACCTTCCGCATACCCCTTAGCGGGCAGCTGAACAACGTCTGGCGCAAGGCCTACGACTGGGACATCGACTGGGGCGACGGCGGCGATGTGGAGAACGTTTGGCACGACGGCGAGGGCGGCAGCGTAGGCGCAAGCCCGAACGCGTCGGGCAGCGCAGGCATACCGCATACATATGCGTCAGCGGGCACCTACGAAATCACCATCACGCCGGCAGGCTCGAGCGACGCATGGCTCGCCGCCTTCGGCTTCGCCGAGAACGGCAACGGCGCCAACGCGCAGCCGAACAAGAACATGGTCACGAAACTCATAAGCCCCATCAGCCCGCTGATGACGCGCACCTGGGCCCAGTTCGCAGGCGACGAGGCGCCCGCGTCCCACGAGTGGGCGAACGCCTTCTACGGCCTTAGGAATATGACGATGGACGACGGCTTCACCTTCGACGGCCTCTGGTCATATGCGACCGCTGCGGGCGACAGCTTCGCCCGCTCCATGTTCCAGGGCTGCTCAGGCACAGGCTTCACCATGGGCGCGGCGTTCAGCCTTCCGCAGTCCTTCGAGAACGTGGGCGACGGCTTCGCCCAGTCGATGTTCGCCGGCAACATGGGAGCCGCCTTCACGATGAACGACGTATTCAACCTTCCCTCTGGCATAGAGTCCGTGGGCGACGGCTTCGCCCGCTCGATGTTCAGGAACTGCCTTGGCGACGCCTTCGCGATGAACGACGGCTTCAACCTCCCGCAAGGCCTCACGTCCACGGGCGGCAACTTCGCAAGCGAGATGTTCCAAGGCTGTTCGGGCACAGATTTCACCATGAACGACGGCTTCAACCTGCCCCCTGGCATCGAGTCGGTCGGCAGCGGCTTCGCCTCGTTCATGTTCTCAGGCAACATGGGCGCCGCCTTCACCATGAACGACGTGTTCAACCTCCCGCAGGGCGTCACGGAAACAGGCGACTGGTTCGCGCAGAACATGTTCCAGAGCTGCAGCGGCCCGGCCTTCATGGTCAACGAAACTTTCGCCTTCCCTGAGCTCGACGATGCGAACCTGAACAGATACGGCGTGTTCGAGAACACGTTCCGCAGCCTGAGCAGGGCCTCCCTGCAGCTGCGCACGGCCGCCTCCATCATCGGCGACAACGACGTGCCGGACAGCATGAGGTACACCTTCACCAACAGCGCGGCGTTCTCCGACCATCCGTACATCCATATCAACTGGGGCGGCCTCGGCCAGGAGCCGGACATAGGCGAGGACGACCTTCTGTGGCCGGGCGAGGACACCATCCGCTTCGTCGCATCGGACAAGGCCTACGACGGCGCGAGGTCCGCGCCTGTGGAAGTGGACATCCCGGAAACCAGCGTCCTTCACGGCACGGGCATATCCATAGCCGTGGACGCCGTGTTCGCCGACAAGGACGTCCTGTTCGGCGGCGACGGCGAAGTCCTCGAGAAGCCTGTGACGCTCCGCGGGTGGAGCCTTACGGGCGAGGGCGCGGAGGCCTTCATGATAGTGGGCATCCATGACGTGAAGCAACCGCCGCTCTCCGCCGCCATCACCCCCAAGGAGCTGGGCATCGTAAGCGTTACCGCCGGCAGCAAGCCTTACGACGGAAACTCCGACGTGCTCGATATGGACGTGGCCTTCACGGGCGCGGCCGTGGTCGGCGGCGTACGCGACAGCGTGGACATAGAGCCGACCGGCACGTTCGGCGACAAAAACGCCGGCAACCTGAAGCCGGTAAGCTACGAGCTTGAGCTTACAGGCAGCGACAAAGACAACTATACCCTGCCCGACGAGTCCATGTGGCCGCAGGACGTGACGGCGTCCATATGGCGCCTTGAGGTGACTGTGACCCTGGCCCCGGGCTTCAAAGTGGCCAAGGAGTATGACGGCACAGACAGGCGCGGCGAGCCTGTGGGCGATCTTTCTTTCGACGCAGTCCTAGACGATGAGCGTTTCCACGAGATCGACAGGCCGGACGGCATCCGCGTCATCGCCGTGCCAGGCCCCTACGACGGCGCGAACGTCAGTTCCCTGTACGAGGTGGAGGCGCTGATGTTCCTCTACGGCGAGGGCGCCGGCAACTACATCCTTGCCCAGAGCGTCTTCACGGTCCCCGGCGAGATAACCGGCGCGACGTACAGGGTGCCGGATATAGTGAGGTACGTGAACATACTTGACCATGCGGCGCAGCAGTCGGTGGACCTCTCGAACTATGTGGATTTCCCCGGCGCGCTTGACGGCGAGACGCCCATATGGTCAACGCCTGTCATAGCCGACAATGCTGGCGGCGTGCTTGCCGCGCCCACCGTGTCCATAGGGCTGGACGGCGCGCTTGTGTTCAATATATCTTCTGGGCTTTCGGGCACCGAGGCGCCGTCCGTGATAAGCGTGGGCGTAAGCGGCTTTGCGAACTACGAGGTGGAGGACATCCTTGTCATCGTGATACCCACCGACAAGACGCCTGTGGAGTTCGTCCTGCCCGCAGGCCACGAGCTTGGCAAAGTCTACGACGCCGAGCCAGTGGAGGTGGAGGCCGCGCTCAGGTTCCTTCCCGCCGGTATGGGCGAAGATGAGGCGGCACAGCTGCTTGCCGACGCCGACTACGCATGGTCCGTATGGGACGATGTGGCAGGCGACTGGGAAGCGCTTGGCGCCGCCGACCTGCCGGCCGTGAACGTGGGCAGATACAAGGTGGAGGTCAGCGTAGGCGGCTCCTTTGCGGAGCGGTATATCGGCCGCGAAACCACCGAGTTCGAGATAACCAAGAGGGAAGTGACGGTCAGCGTGCGCGACATCGACATCAGGGTGGACGACCCGCTTCCCGCGCAGGGCTCGCTCATCCCGTCCTTCGACGGCTTCGTGGGAGCGGACACCGAGCATACGACGCTCGACGTCTGGCCTGTCGCAAGGTTCGACGCCGCGGACACGGCAAGGCAGGGCGAGTGGGGCATATACTTCTTGCCAGAGGGCGAGCTGAACGACGGGCCTGGCGCGAACTACCGTCTGGAGCATATGCGTAGCACGCTATGGGTGCGCCTAGACACGACCATGGTACTTACGCCCGGGCATGTGATGATGCCGGACACGGCGTTCTCCGTGGAGATAGAGGCGGTGTTCACGCCCGACGTGGACGATTACGACAAGATAGCGTGGAGCGTGGAGCGGCTGGACGACGACATGGTATTCGATGAATTGAGCGGCCTCTGGGGCATCGCGCTTGAGGGCGAGGACGGCCAGGGCAATTCCATCACGGAGTTTGTGGGGCTTGCAAGCCTTGAAGTCATAAAGGGCGGCAAGGCCGCCGTCGTGAAGGTAACGAAGGCCGGCCTCGACCGCGCCAAGACGATGCGCGTGCGCGCATGGTACGCCGACATGTACACGGCCACCGCGAACATCGAGCCGCTGCCAGGCGACAGCCTGCTTGTCCAGGGCACCGAGATCAGGGTGCTTGAGCCCACGGTGGTGGTGAACAAGGCGAAGAAGGTAGGCGCGAGCGCGCCTGTGCTGGTGACGCAGCGGCAGCGCGGCGTGGAGCCGGTGCTGTCGGGCCTGTCGGACGGCCCTGAGCTGGGCGCGCCCAAGCTGATAGAGAAAGTGGAGATAGGCCGGATAGTGAACGGCTTCTTCAACGAGATCCCCGGCGTGAAGGCGGCGATGAACCCCGGCAACGACAGGCTTCTCGACATATGGGTGGAGCCCGCGATGGCGGCGAGCGTGAGGAACGCCACGACGAAGAACGTGGCGGCAAGGATATGGTGCGTGAACATTGACGGCTGGGTGATGAGCAACACATTCACCATGCGCGTGGTGCAGACCTGGCCGAAACTGACCTTCTCGGCGAGCGCGCCACTCAACGCAAGGTTCGCGGACACCACGAGCGCAGAGCTTAATGTCCGTGCGGCCGACGGCTCGCCTGCGAAGGTGACGAGAATTGCGGAGCAGAACGCCGCCGCCCTTCGCTTCGTAAGGATAGCGAACCCAGGCGACCCAGGGCAGCCGCCGTCGCTCCAGAGCCCGCTCCTCAGGCCTGTGCCGAACGCGAAGGCGGGCACGGCGCGGCTTGTGGCCACGGTGGAGCTCGAAGGCTACCATACCGCCGCGAAGCCCCACGCAAAGAACAACCCGACGGGCAACAATATCCGCACGAGCGTCAAGGCTGTGAACGCCATGCCGGCGGTGAAGCTCGAAAGGACGTCCATGCCGCTCATAGCGCCGGCGGACCCGAGGCTGCCCACCCTGAGCCCCATCAGGGCCGCCATAAGGCATGAGGTCGATACGGACGAAGGGCCTGCGCAGGCGCTCAACGCCGCAAGGCTGAACATCGTCGCGCGCAGCGCGAAGGCGCCGCTCGAAAACAATTACAAAATCGCAGGCGTGAAGGTCAGCGAGGTCGACAACAAAGGCAGGCCTGTCGCCAACCCCGGCGTGGACGTGCTCTTCAGGGGCGTGGAAAGCGGCAGGGGCATGGTGGACATCGTGCCGAGGGAGACCATGGCGGCAGGCGGCCGGCTGTGGCTCGAGGTGAGTTATGCGGGCGCGGGGCCGACCGACGTCACGAGGCTGTCTGTGAACCTGACGGCGACTGACCCGGCGAGGCTGGCCGCCACCATAAAGCCGAACGCCTACACCATAAACCAGCGGCAGGACGGCGGGGCCAAGATGGCGGACGGGGCGGACATAGTGGAGTTTCCCGTCACCATAAACGCCGCGAACGTCAGTTTGTCCGACTTCAAGGTGTCCGAGTCCACGCCGCCAAGGGAGACGACCAGGACGAGCACCCCGTGGGAGATGGATGGCAACGCGCCTGTGGGCTTCGCGTTCGGCCCGAACTCGGTGCGGCTCGTCGCGAACCAGAGGGGGCTTGCGAGGCTCGCGCACGACACGAGGGACAAGAGGTACGACATCATGGTCGGCTCGCCCTCGCTCTCGACCAACCCGTTCAGGCTGAGGCTGACGTTCACCAACAAGCAGCCGACGTTCTCCGTCAAGTTCGGCAGGGGCAACGTGGACGTGGCAAGCCCGGGCAGCTTCAGGCCTGCGACCATAAGCCTGA
>Ga0099364_10002193_pt1 | contig 31340 bp, 29 predicted proteins | sample TergutTh196P3_FD_73070 | JGI IMG/M metagenome (GOLD analysis project Ga0099364, IMG submission 73070) | Microcerotermes parvus P3 segment gut microbial communities from Pointe-Noire, Republic of the Congo - Th196 P3 | ecosystem: Host-associated > Arthropoda: Insects > Digestive system > Gut ... | reverse complement strand
GAGCGCGCGAATAGGCGCATGGAAGCGCCTTTGAGCGAAAAGGAGCGCATAAGTACCACCTTTTCCTAGCGACGCACCAATAGTTTACACACCCTGTGACCTGTAACCCTTTTTATATTGTACAATGTACATTGAAATTTGTACATTGTATAATTTGCGCTTAGTATGATACAATCTGAGTTAAGGAAGTGAAATATTTATGAAACGTGCACAATTTTGTACGGTTTGCGCAATCTTCTTGGCAGCTATGTTGCTTTCTGCATGCAACGACAGAAGCACGCCCGCAACACCGGGCAGTGATGCGCCTCAATCAGCGCAAACGGGTACGCCGGCTGATAGGGATGAGTTTATTTTCACGCGGGAAAGCTTCCCAAGAATGGACGGGTCGACATCAACGGCGCCGCTTGCTCAAGCTGCTGCCTGTGTACTGCTCGGTGAGCCGAGAGAAAATGTTGCGGATTTGGTTGTATTCAACAGGACGACACAGTCCTTTCGCAACCTCGCGGAGGGTCTGTGCGATATACTCATAGTCAGCGAGCCGACTCCGGACGTGTTTGATGAACTCAGGAGGCAGGGCTTTGAGATAGAAATCGCCCCGATAGCGGTCGAAGCTTTGGTATTTATCGTCAACGCATCAAACCCCGTGGATAGCTTGACGGTTGAGCAGTTACAGGGTATTTACATGGGAAGGATAACAAACTGGAGCGAGGTAGGCGGTGATGATGTCGAAATTATCCCATTCCAGCGCAACGCCGACGCCGGCAGCCAGGTTTTGATGGAAAAACTCGTTATGGACGGACTGAGGATGTCGGCGCCGCCTACGCAGAGGATAAGCGTCGCATTTGGCATGGGAGAGCTGATTGAAGCTGTAAAAGGATTTGACGGATCAGCCAATGCAATAGGGTACACAATGTTTTATTACGCCGAGGATATGAGGATGGCGGAGGGGTTGAAGATAATCTCCGTCGCGGGGGTATCTCCGGGCGCGGTTGCGATCAGGGGCGGCGAGTACCCGTTTCTCAACCCGTACTTTGCGGTAATCGTCGCGGGAGAGCCGGAGGACAGCCCCGCGCGCATTATGTATAGCTGGCTGCTATCCGACGAAGGTCAGGCGCTTATCAACCATGAGGGGTATGTGAGTGTCAGGTGAGGGATCAGGGGTCAGGTGGTCAGAGGACAGGGGTCAGGGAACAGGGGTCAGGAGTCAGAGGACAGGGGTCAGAGATCAAGGCGCAGGGTGTCAGGGGTAGTTTGGTTATGAGAAAATGCTTTGTTGTTGTTTTGGGTGCGGTGCTTTTACTGCTTTTTGCGGCTTGTGAGAGTCGGCCTTCTTTCCTGACGGATATCGAGATTGTGTCGGCACCTTATATGCGTTGGGATGTCAAAACCGATTACTCCGGGCTCACGCCTTATGAGCCGTTACATGTTATGCACTCGCGGCTGAGAGCGGGGGCATTGCCGGAGCTTGTGCCGTCAGGGGATTATGGCATGCTGATGCCATACACGGGAGCGTATGTAATATCGAATTTCGGGTTTATTCAGGGGGCCAAGTTTGGGTTTGTCACCCGCGACGGCATTATAGTCACTGATGCAGTGTATGACAGTATAAGCAGAGCATACGACTACAGCTATAATAATGAAATAATGCCGCGTCCGGCGTACTTGCTCAGTATCAACTATGACGGCGCTGATAGCCGGTGGTATATGGAAATGCGCTATGCGGTATGTGCGCTTGACGGAAGCTGGATCACGTCATTTGACTACATACAGGTAATGTTTACATCCGATGCCATTTTACTCATTCGGAATTATAGTACATTTGACATAGATGTACTTGACTACGATGGGCGCTTGCTATACAACATGCGCGACCACATATGGATACACAACGTCAATGAAGACTTGATGCAATTTGGGCTCACCCATTATGCCTCAGGCGGGTACACAATTTTACATATGAATGACGGAACGGTTGCGTTCATAGATGTTCTGACCGGAGAGGCGCGGCATACCGAGTTTACCGGCGCGGGTACGTTCTCCGAAGAGGTAGAAGGGCTTGCTGCGGTGCAGGTTGGCGACTCAAAAAGCGGCGAGCAGCTTTGGGGGTATGTCAATAAAGACTTGGAACTGGTTATTCCCCCCGGATATGTTTATGAAAGTCGGTTTATAAACGGGCGCGCGGTCGTCGAAACTCCTGACGGAGTGCAGCGAATAATCAATACGCGCGGGGAAACTCTGCTGTCGTTCAGCGGCGGGTGGATCAGCCGAAATCATGATGATTCCGGCGGCTACACAGTTTACGACAACAACACGGGAAGAACATGGCACTACACAAATGACCTGATTGAAATCAAGCCAAATTCGTTACTCGGAGAGCTTGTCGATGTGTACTACTTAGGCGGGGGGTGGTATATCGGCGAATGTTATGAGGAAGTGCGGTGGCACGAAGCGTACAGGGCTTACACAGGTCTGGGATACATAGGGACAGTCCTATTCTCAGCAGATGGGGAGCATCTATTTGCCGACGGCGAAATTTGGCATATTATACAAATAGCCGAAGAGTATGTGCTTTATACGCGCCAAGTTGAAATCGGCGGCAGCGGTAGAGAAGAACCCCGCTACGAATATCGCCAAGGCATCATGACACTTGATGGTAGGGAGATTATATCCCCCGAACTAGCAGCGAGCATCACCATCGCCAAAGACGGCGATACGGTAATGGCGTTTGCAGTTAACACAGGATCTTCAATGTTTTCCCTCATAGGCACGGACGGAGGTGTTATATCGTCGGGGGGCGGGAGGCTGTCCTACGATGAAACGATTGGTCTTTACACTGTTTTGTCTGATGACGCATTCAGTTTTCTCGACCTAGACGGCAAGGTTATCATCAGCATCCCGCTTATGTCATACTTGATGGATTAGTACCTTAATGGCAAAGAACCGCAATAAAAAACAAGAAAATGTAGAAGCCATTAAGGTACTATCGCCGCGCGGATGCGCGGTGCGCCGGAGCGGAGACGAAAATTCGCAGGCGGAATTCATTTCCGCCGTAAAGCGAATTTCGGCGTAGCGCGCGGCGTCTGGGGTTGTGGGGCGGAGCCCCACGTTATAATAATAAAGGAGGACATCTATGTCGGTCATTCAAGTAGAACATCTGACTAAGGATTACGGCTTTGGCCGCGGGGTCTTTGACGTGTCTTTTGAAGTGCAAAAAGGTGAGGTGTTCGGTTTTCTCGGCCCTAACGGGGCGGGGAAGACCACAACAATACGACACATCATGGGCTTTTCCCGCCCTCAGTCCGGCAGCACGTCGGTCGAGGGACTCGATAGCTGGAAAAAGCACTATGATATCCAAAGGAACGTAGGGTATCTTCCCGGGGAGATAGCCCTGCCGGAATCCCTTACGGGAACGCAGTTTATCAAAATGATGGCGGAGCTTCGCGGTCTGACGGATATGTCCTACACGGACAGCCTTATAAAACGGTTTGAGCTTGAGGCATCGGGCGGGCTGAAACGAATGTCATTGGGGATGAAGCGCAAGCTGGCCGTTGTCACCGCGTTTATGCACGACCCGGATATACTTGTTCTCGACGAGCCGACAAGCGGACTCGACCCTGTGATGCAGGAAACGTTCATCAGTTTCATCAAAGAGGAAAAAACACGCGGGAAAACGATTCTCCTATCATCGCACATCTTTACCGAAGTGGATGCTACTTGCGACCGTATCTCCATTATTAAAGATGGGCGGTTGGTATCAACTTTTATAGCCGACGACCTGCGGCACAGCGAGAGCAAGGAATGGAAAGTAGAATTTTCGTCAAAAGAGGATTTTGAGAGGTTCCGTGAGCGGGTGGAGTATCCCAAAATGTTTTATGTCGCTTCAGTCAAACGGCATCGCAATCAAGCAAAGATAGTAATTGACGATATAGATATGAATGCTTTGATTGAGGAGTTGTCCAATTACTCACTGAACTTTCTTACAGAGGTGAAATTCACGCTGGAGGATTACTTCATGGAGTTTTATGACCGCAGGAAAGGCGGGAGCAGTGACCGCAGGAGAAGCGGCAGCAAGGATCTCAGGCGAGGCGGAGCTTCAGATCGCAGGAGAGGCGAGAGGAGGAAAGCCGATGCCGTTAATTGAGATTAGCAACATAACAAAGGACTACGGCGGCGGGCGGGGAAACTTTGATGTCGATCTTACCATCGAGCAAGGCGAGGTTTTCGGGTTTGTCGGCATCAACGGCGCGGGGAAGACTACCCTGATAAGGCAGATGATGGGTTTCTTGCGCCCGGACAGCGGCAGCATAAAAATCGGCGGGCTCGATTCTTGGAGCAAGGCCGCAGAAGTCAAAAAGATGGTAGGATATGTCCCCGGCGAAATCGCTTTCCCGGACATGCCCACCGGCACGGAGTTTCTGCGCCGCCAAGCCGAGCTGCTCGGGCTCAGAGACATGTCATACGCTGAGTCTATCATATCGCTATTGCAACTGGACCCAACCGCTAATTTGAAGCGGATGAGCAAAGGCATGAAGCAAAAAACAGCTATCGTTGCCGCATTTATGGCCGATTCGGAAATCCTTATCCTTGACGAGCCTACAACCGGGCTTGACCCGCTCATGCGAGTGGGGTTCGTCGATATTCTCAGCGAAGAAAAGAAAAAAGGGAAAACGATATTCATGTCGAGCCATATGTTTGAAGAAGTTGAGGAAACCTGCGATAAAGTCGCTTTAATAAAGGACGGGAAAATCATTGATGTGAAGTCCACACGCGAAATCAGGCACAATGAAGACAAGGTTTATAAAATCGAGTTCGCCACTGCGGATGATTACAACCGTTTTCTCAGCGAGCCGTTCACCTACACACAGCAGCGCGAGGAGCAAAATCAGATTTTCGCAGAGGTAAACGACAGCGACATAAACAGATTCTTATCAGTGCTGAAAAACTACCGTGTAAAATTCATCACAGAAATAAAATACACCCTTGAACAATATTTCAAGAGCTTGTATCAGGAGGAGACAAACAATGTTCAGTAGGACTATTTTCAAACAGACGTTAAAGCAAAACTGGAAGCTGTGGGCGATATTTACCGCATTGACTGCGATTATGGGCGCGCTCATCATAGCGGTGTACGACCCGAGGATGATGCGGGGCATGATGGAAATGATGCGCGATATGCCGATACCCGAATCATGGCTCGACCAAATGGGGGACGTGACTTCGCTGTTGGGTATGCTTGGCAGTAGTTTTTACGCTATGCAGGGCATCATCTTACCGCTGATTTTCGTCATAATGACTGCTAACTCGCTTATAGCTTCTCAGGTAGACCGAGGCTCGATGGCATACACGCTGTCCACGCCGATTACGCGTGTAAGAGTCGTGAGCACACAGGCGATTTACATGATTACAAGTGTCATATGCATGTTCTTAGTCGTAGCTGTTGTCGGTCTTGGCACTGTCCAGATTGCTCATAACGGGCTCTGGGGAGAAAGATACACTGCGGACGTAAAAGCCGCCGCGGAAGTGCTGGGCCAAGATGAGGCGGAAGTGTCAGGCGATCTGAAAATGATCTTTAGCAGTCCCGCGGCAATAAAATCCGGAGCGGACGCGAGGAGTATTGATGAAGATGTTTATATTGCTTACTTAGAGCTTAAAATAATGGATAACGCCTTTAGCGCCGCCGCCGAGATCATGGATATTGACGCTGATGAAATCAGCGCAAACCCGGTTTTGATAAAGGGTAATGAAGCCGCGTTGAGCGCTGCTGCGGACGTGATGGGAGTGGAGCCATTCGTCATGGCGGCAATGCTCGATCAAATGGCAATGCAGGCTGACGCTTCTTCGGAGATGATGAGCGAGATGCAAAACAGCGTTATGGCGGGCATCACCGCCGCAGCGGAAGTGCTGGATATGGATGTCGGCGACCTCGCCGGGCAAATGGGCAGGATCAAGGACAATCGAACCGCGCTTGAAGCAGCGGTTTCAGCCTCCGGCTTGCCGGAAGAAATGTTCGTTGCGGTTATAAACCAGCAGTTGGCGTATGATGAAATGAACCTTGACAGGGGCCTTGATTTCGACCTTGTTGATTATCTGAACCTGAACCTCGGAATTTTTCTGCTGATGTTCGCTACATCGGGTATTTCATTCCTGTTTTCTTGCATTTTCAATCTTACAAGGAAATCGCTGGCGTTGGGCGCCGGCATTCCGGTTGCTTTCTTTATCTTTCAAATCATGTCGCAGGCCAGCAGCGACCTTGAAAGTTTCAAATATCTGACGCTGAACACGCTGTTCAAGCCTGCCGATATTACAGGCGGCGGCGCATTCACAGTGCAATTCACGGTTTTGGCGATTGTGGGCGCGGTGTTGTACATAGCCGGGATCAAGGTGTTTAAGGAGAAAGACTTGCCGCTGTAGGCGGGCGAGAGGCTTTTGCTTGAGAGGCGGCGTGTCCTCATTGCAATAGTCGAAATCTCACCACGGCAATAAGCTCTGGTTCATAAAAAGCGGCAGGGCAATATATTGACATGAAATGAGGAAATGAATATATGAGCATATCAACCGAAATATCCCGCCGTTTCTGGAATCTGCCGCAGAAAGCTGACGAAGAAACAGCGCGGGAGCTGACCTATATCGACGACATAATCGCCAAAGCGCATATCGAGCGGCTGCTGCTCGAAAATCTTGACGGAATCCGCACCGCTTTTGACGGCGGCGCGGGGTACGGGCGCTTTTCCCTGCTTCTTGCGGAGCGGGGTGTCCATGTTACGCATTTTGAAATCTCACTGCCGATGATCGAAAAAGCGAAGGAGCTTGCTAATGAGCGCGGAGTCGCCGGGAATATGATGTTTATCCACGGCTCGTTGGAGGATTTAAGCGCATTCGGTGATAAGCAATTCGACTTAGCTATGTCGTTCGATGCGCCGATATCCTATACATATCCGAACCACGAAAATGTAATACAAAACCTTATCCGTATAGCGGGCAAAAGAATTTGTATCAGCGTTTACAGCCGCCTTGCTTGGACATACCATTTTGACCCGGCTCAGAAAGAAAAATACATCCTTGATTATGCAACACGCGACCCGCTTGCCCGATGGACGCTCGACCACGGAATACCGCAGCGCGCAGGGCATCACCCGGATATGGCGGATGTTCGGGCATTTTATGAAACAGGGTTAATGGAACCGGTGGAGAGGACGGCGCAGTCTTTTGAAACCGGCGGTACGCCGTGGCCGGTTTCTTACGCCTTTATGCCGGACGAACTGCGGGGGATTTTAGAACGCGGCGGCGCAATGAATATCAGCCTATCCGGGCCGGGTGCGTTGTCGCGGAGCATACCCGGTGAAGTTCTGCGGAATATCATGCGGGACGAGAGGCTTAAACAGGAGTTCCTTGAGTTTTGCTACAAGTACGACAGTAATCTTCATGTCGCCGGTATGGGAAAAGACAACATAGCAGCGATTGCGGACATATAGGAGCATAATTTCACAAATTAGTACCCATATAAAGCAAGGCAATAGTAACGTCAGGCAAATACGGTTGAAAACCGCTTTAGCTCTGGGATTGACGGGTTGTCCAGAACCTCGCTCGGCGTCCCTGATAATAGGACGCGTCCACCAGCCATGAAATGAATTCTGTCGCAAAGTCTGCGCATATGCGCGATTTGATGGCTTATGATGATCCATGTTATTGGCGCTTCTTTTTGGATATGCAATATTTCCTGTTCAAAGATTTCAATGCTGTCGAGGTCTAGATTTGATAGGTTCTCGTCTAGAATGACGAGCTTAGGTTTGAAAATCAACGCCCGCGCTATTGACAGTTTTTGCTGCTGCCCGGATGAAAGGCTTCGGGCGGCAGTTTTTTCCTTGCCATCAAGTCCGCACAGCGACAGCCAGCGCGATGTTTCCGCCTTGTCCGGCTCTATCCCGCGGAGCTTTAGCGGGTAGACAAGATTATTATAGACCGTGTCGTACATCATGTAAGGCTTTTGATTTGCCATAGTCAAGTCACGCGCACTGAGCCCGCCCATGTCTATCTCCCTGCGCCGTGCTTGAATCGTGCCTATGATGAGCTTTGCAAGTGTGGTTTTGCCGCATCCGTTCGGTCCTATAAGTCCGTGAATCAGCCCGTCTTCCAGTTCAAGTTCCCGAACTTCGAGACTAAAATCAGCAAAATCCTTTTCCAGCTCAATGATTCTCATCATACTTGTCTTCTTTCCGAAAGTAATCCGCTGCCGTTTGGATAAGAAAAGCCATAACGAGCAATATAACGCCTAAAAATATGCCATCAGTGAATACTCCCGCGCTTTGGAGCGTCGATATTGCAGTTGTCATCGTGCGGGTGTTGTTCCTTATATTCCCACCCACCAAAAGCACCGCTCCAACCTCGCTGATTGAACGCCCGAATCCCGTGACTATGGCAAAGTAAGTCTCATTGCGTGTTTCCCTCAGTACAAGCCTCTGTGTTTGCATACTGCTCGCGCCCATCGTTTTTGCAAAGGCGCGTATCGCCGGGGCCGCCCGCGCAGCATGGGAATAAACCATGCCGCAAATTATCGGTGTAATGATTATAACCTGCGCCAGAACCATTCCCCTGATCGTAAAAAGCCAACCCAGAAACCCAAGAGGCCCTCGGCGCATGAGCAGCATATAGACAACCAAGCCTACGACAACAGGCGGTACGCCCATCAAAGTGCGGTTTATGCGGACAATGATCCGCTTCCCGGGGAAATCTCTGCGTTCCAGTAAAAGCCCTAAAGCAATACCAAGTATCGATGCGATGATCGTAGATGAAAACGACATGATCAGCGTCACCCTAAGCGTATCCAAAGCTCCGACCTGACTAAAAAAATCTGAAAACATACCCGCCCCCCGGCCTTGACCTCTGTCCCCTGTCCTTTGACCTCTGTCCCCTATCCCCTGTCCCCTCGGCCGCAACGCGGTCGTTACGCGGCCGCTACGCGCTTGGCGTGAACAATGGCTCGCCGAAATCCTCAACGCCGAATTGCCCGATGAGCGCTTGTATTTCGGCAGAGACGATCCATTCGACAAACGCAGACGCTGCCTCGTTATTGACCTCCGGGTGCATGTCGGGATTAACGGCGATAACTCCGTAGGGGTTAAGCAGCGAACTATCGCCCTCGCAGATGATTTCCAGCTCAATATTATTATCAGCGTTTCTCTTCGTTGACAGCCACGTGCCGCGGTCAGCCAGCGTGTAACCGAGCATTTCATCCGCCATTATTATCGTCGCGCTCATTCCTGCTCCTGCGGATACGTAATTAGAGTTGCTTTCGCCATCGAGCCCAAGCGCGGACCAAACATTGCGCTCTGTTGTATGTGTGCCGGAATCGTCCCCTCTGGAAATAAATACGAGCGATTCGTCAAGTATTTGACCGAAAACCGCACGGACATCTCCGGTTTTTGCTACCGCACCATCCAGCGGACCGACTATTACAAAGTCATTGTACATAACGTCAAACCGCTCAACACCGTATCCATCAGCGACAAAGGCATCCTCGCGCGCTCTTGCATGAACGAGTACGACGTCAACCTGTCCGTCCATTCCGAGTTGGAGCGCCTCCCCTGTCCCCACAGACAGCCACTGCAGTTCCCATCCTGTGTCTTCACGAAAGACTGGAGCAAGGAAGTCAAGCAGACCGGTGTTGTCAGTGCTTGTCGTTGTCGCCATCATTAGGACTCCCTTGTAGGGAACGCTTGAATCCTCCGGCGGCGAAGATGTGCTTCCAGATGATTCTCCGGGCTGCCCCGCGCAACCGGCAAAAAGAGCGATAGACATAAGTGCCGCAAGCAGGATTGCTAAGATCTTCTTCATTATAATACCTCCAAGATAATATATATAATGCCCTCCCCGCCGAAACCGGACGGCGCACTGCCGTTTTGCGCGATTGCGCGCATCAACGACTTCGCCATACAGTCTCGGAGAAGAGGGCTCGTCCACCATTCTCGCGATGATATGCAGACATGTTTTAAGTTTTTACCTACCATGCCGTTTTTCGTCCGAAACAGCAAGTGCAGAAAATTTTACCCACCCATTACTATGCGGCAGATGTGCAGCGTACCGTCCTGCGTGAGCGAACTATCGAGCATTGCCGGCCTTCCGTTGAACATCGGGTACATCATGCCAAGCTTCTGCTCAGACGGCTCAGGTGCGGAGCAGCGGTCCGCGCACAACGTAATGAGGTTGCGGACAGTGGTGCCGCTCTCAATTTCATACTCACCGTTTTCCATGCCAGGAGTAAGCTCGTTTGCCACAAGTTTTAATTGGATCGTCAGCATTATTACGTTAACTCCCGTAAATCTCAGCTATAACATTTTCCAGCCCGCCAAGCTCTTCAAGCACTGCTTTTGACGGAACCATCGTTTTTACATCATAACCCATGGCTTCGAAGAACAAATCCGCAAGCTTCTCGTGGTCAACAGTGATCCCTTCGTGCGGCCCTGCTTTCATCGAGGGCTTGCCAACCACTCGACCAGCAATCGTGTTATCCTCGCGCTTTAGGCCCTCTCGCAGGTTAAATGCATGGCGCATCGTGTACGAACGCTTTCCGGTTTTGATCTCGTTGTCCCCTGTATAATCGACTCCTGTCACAGCGCTGAGCAGACCCGCTTTGACCCCCGGCGGTATGGCAACCCCTGCAAACTCGCAAAAACCTGCGTTATTCGCCATCTCGACCGTGACGACACCCTCAACATCGCGCTGCGCATTCTCGGGTAATTCGTAGTTATATTTTTCTTCCGGCGGCAGATATGCCGCTGCAAGGAATCCTTGCCCGCCCTTGACGTGCCGGGCCGGTGTCGGATCGTATTGGTATGTACGTGCGAGACCGGGGCTACGGCGTGGGTCATGCTGCGGGACTTCGATGCCGCCTGCATGCATAGCGTACTCGGCGCCTCGGTTGTAGTGCTTAACGGCAGCAGCTACGCCATTATTCAGAATTTTGCCCATCTCGGTGCTGGCCTTGCAAATCGATTCGCTGAGTTTGACTATCGCATCGGAGTTGCCCCATTTAAGGTCGGCGCCCATTTCCTCAAGCGTGAACAGGCCATTTTCATAACACTCCATCGCCCATGCAACAGTAGCGCCGAACGATATTGTATCATATCCGTACTCGTTGCACAAGAAGTTGCACCAGTTAACCATTTCAGCGTCGCCTGACATGAGGCCTGAGCCAAACATAGCCATTGTTTCATACTCGGGACGCCCCGTTTCATGTATCGGGTATCTTCCATCTTTGATTTCATAAATCGCTCCGCATCCAAGCGAACAGGTGTTGCAAACATATTTCTTCTTCTTCCAGCGCTTATCCATACCCGCTGATCCGACCGCTTGTATCTGTTCTTCTGTAAGCTCGTCAGGTGTGCCGCCCCAATTTTTAATACTGGCATCGCTGGAAATAACCGCGCCTTCATACGTGCCGCCTGTGCCGTAGTTGCTGAACATCGGAACCATTGTATCAGCGAGCGGTCCGTTTTTTGCCCAATCAGCTATTTCTTTGTTCAGCGCAATTATATCATCCTTACTGTGTGGCACTACGTTGAAGTTTCCTCGGCAGACCAGCGCTTTGAGGTTTTTGCTGCCCATGACAGCCCCGGATCCGCCTCGCCCTGCCGCGCGGTGCGTGTCGTTCATTATCGCAGCCATATTTGATTTGCGCTCACCGGCAGGCCCTATCAGCGCGATGCCGATTTTTTCGTCGCCGAGTTCCATTTTGATGGCAAGTTCAGTTTCCTCGCTCTTCTTCCCCCATAGCATTGATGCGTCGTGGAACGTGACTTTCCCGTCGTCGATAAAGACATACACGGGTTTTTCAGATATTCCTTTTACAAACACGGCGTCAAATCCCGTTTTGCGGAGGATCGGCCCGAAGTGGCCTCCGCTGTTTGAATCGTTCCACATGTTTGTGACAGGCGATTTGCTGACGACCGTGTAACGCGCCCCGATGAGCGGCCCTGTACCGTTTGTCGGCCCGGATATGAACCCTATTATACTCTCCGGCGCGTCCCATGGCGTTTTTGCCGGCATCATATCATAAAGCATTTTTGCCCCCAGCGCCGGCCCGCCAACAAAGTTTTTAAGCGTATCCGGGTCAAAGTCGTGCACCGCGTACTCCTGTGCGGTAAGATCGATGATAACATACTTCCCTGCGTAGCCGTAAATCGTATTACCCATAATTGCCTCCTAAACAAATAATTTTTCTTATAACAGATAATTATAATGATATAACATTCAGGCTGATTTGTCAAAAGGAAAATACGTCGCGATACTATTTACATAGCGCACTGCGGCGTGATATTATTGGAGTTGAATGGGGTGTGGTTCTTTTGTTTTACGTAAAAACACCTGATGAGGTAACCGAGATAATACGAAGCAATTTCATCCGCCGCATGACAGATGTTGAGCGCATAGCGGCCAAGGGTGCTCTCGGCTGTGTGCTGTCCGAAGACATCGTCTCCATGGAGTATGTACCGGGGTTCAACCGCTCGGCGGTTGACGGGTACGCCGTCATTGCCGCCCATACATTCGGATGTTCAGAAAGCATACCGGCTATACTCATGGTATCCGGAGAGATTCGCATGGGCGAACCTGCAGGCAGTGCACTGTCCGATGGCTGCTGTATGTCCATACCGACAGGCGGAGAGGTGCCTGATGGTGCCGACAGCGTCGTAATGCTTGAGCACACCGAAGACTACCACGATGGCACAATCGGTATACTTAGACCGTTGGCGCCGGGCGACAATATGGTTTTCAGGGGCGATGACGTAACTCCCGGAGATGTTGTACTAAGAAGCGGAACCGCTCTCACCGCACATGATATCGGCACTCTTGCAGCATTGGGTATTACTGATATCAGTGTCGCAAAAAAAACAGCCGTCGGGATAATCTCCACGGGGGATGAGATTGTAGACGCAGGCGCTGTGCCGAAAGGCGGCCAGATACGCGATGTAAACACGTCCTTGCTCGCTGCTTCTGTAATATCAGCAGGGGCGCTGCCCGTAGTATACGGAATAATAAACGACGACGACACAGCGCTTGACGCTGTGTTTAGTCGTGCCTTGGGTGAATGCGACATTGTGCTTATCTCAGGCGGCAGTTCCGTCGGCAAGAAAGACGCGACAGCGCGAATCATGCAGGGGTGCTGCGAGATGCTCTTGCACGGGATAGCTATGAAGCCGGGCAAGCCGACTATTCTCGGCAAATCGGGTGATAAAGCCGTGTTCGGACTGCCGGGCCATCCTGTGGCAGCATATATTGTAACACAGCTTTTTGTTATCCCGCTGATCGATATCATGATGGGGCGTGCCCGCAGGTTTTCCGCTGCTGTGCGTGCTGAGATCACCGAGGCGGTACCGGCAAATCATGGGCGCGCGGAATATGTTGCTGTGAAGCTGCAACGCAGTGGTGATACGATGTTTGCCGCACCGGTTCGCAGCAAATCAGGGCTTATAATGAGCCTATCTGACACTGACGGGTATCTCTGCGTCCCGCGCGACTGCGAGGGGCTTGCGCGCGGAGCTTCTGCAGAAGTTATTCTTTGGAGGTAGGTATTTACTCAGAGGGTATCCCTGTGCTGCGGATTTGACGCAGTCTGCACACAATTTTATGTCGGTTTGCATATTTTCTCCGCAGTGCTCGTGCATTGGCTGAGTCAAATCCGCAGCACAGGGATACCCTCTGAGCAGTTACGGAGGTAGATTATAATGAGTTTTGAGTATCTGACAATCGTGCCGCTTGACAAGGCAAAGCGCGACTACTTGGAAGCGTTGAAATCGAGCGGAATGTGCGCGAAATCCGAGAACATACCTGTAATATCGGCTGCAGGGCGCGTCACAGGCGCTCCGGTCTATGCAAAGATAAACGCGCCTCATTACAACGCCTGCGCCATGGACGGCATTGCTCTTGACGCGACGCTTACATTCGGGGCTACTGAAACCTCGCCGATTTTTTTGACGCTTGGGCAATATACGGCAGTCGATACGGGCGACCCGCTGCCGCTTGGATGTGATGCCGTTGTCATGATCGAGGATGTTATTGAGACAGATGAAGGTGGTATAAAGCTCTACTCCGCAGCTACACCGTGGCAGCACATCAGGCAAATCGGCGAAGATATATGCGCAGGTGAGATGATTTTGCCGTCATATTCAATGATAACACCGTCAGCGCTCGGCGCGATTATCGCCTGCGGAATTATGGAGATAAGCGTTATTAAACGGCCGGTGGTCGGTATTATCCCGACAGGCGACGAAATAGTGCCTCCGAATGACAGCCCGCGCGAGGGCGATGTGCTGGAATTCAATTCTGTGATATTTTCCGCGATGCTCCGGCAGTGGGGCGCGGAGTCTGTGACATTCGATATAGCACGGGATGATTTGGATGATATAAAGGGTGCGATCACTAACGCCCTGACTCTGTGCGACATTGTTATCGTCTGTGCCGGTTCTTCTGCCGGTACGGAAGATTACAGCGCGAGGGCGATATCCGAAATAGGCGAGGTTTTACACCATGGCATCGCAATCAAGCCCGGGAAACCGGCGATTCTCGGGATTTGCGGTGATAAACCCGTGCTTGGCGTGCCGGGATATCCCGTTTCCGGCATTATCGTTATTGAGGAGCTCTTGCGTCCTGTGATCGAGCTACTGGGTAAAACGCCGCACTCAGGTTATGAGTACGCAGAGGCCATATTATCCAAACAAGTAATATCAACTTTCAAATACAGGGAATTCGTACGTGTCGGGCTCGGCTACGTAATGGGACAGCTTATTGCCATGCCGCTCAACAGAGGCAGCGGTGTCGTCAGTTCTTTTATGAAAGCCGATGGCATACTTGAAGTTCCACAGGAACTTGAAGTAGTCGAAACCGGTTTGAAGGTAAACGTGCGTTTGCTGCGCCCGCTTAGAGAAATCGAAAAATCACTTGTCACTATAGGCAGCCATGACCCTCTGCTTGACGAGCTTTCTGAACTCATGCGGCACACGGACGAGGGCTTTTCGATGAGTTCGTCGCATGTGGGCAGTATGGGCGGCATTATGGCCATCCGCCGGGGTGAGGCACATATGGCCGGGACGCACCTTCTCGACGAGAAAACAGGTGTATACAACACATCGTTCATCGAGAAATATTTTCCAAAAGGAGGCGTAAGGCTCGTTGAGTGCGTCAGCCGTGAGCAGGGGTTGATACTCCCAAAAGGCAACCCGAAAAACATCGTTGGTATTAAGGACATTTCCCGCCCGGGATTAAGCTATGTAAACCGCCAGAAAGGCTCGGGTACGCGCATCCTTTGCGATTACTTATGCCGCCTTGAGGGTATCGATACAGCAAAAGTTTATGGCTATGAAAGGGAAGAGTTCACCCATACCTCGGTAGCGACTGTTATCGCCTCAGGTTCCGCAGATATCGGCCTTGGCATTTTCTCCGCCGCGAAGATGTACGATCTTGATTTCCTGCATGTTTGCGATGAACAGTATGATCTGCTTATTCCCGACTATGCGTGGGACACGCCCATGGTGCAGCGTATGCTTGATATATTGAGATCTGACGCATTTGCGGATAAGCTACGCAGGCTGGGCGGATATAAGACGGATAGACCGGGAGAGGTTCGCAAGCAATATGAAAAACTATGATGTCATAGTCATTGGCGGCGGGCTTCTAGGCTGCTTCGCGCTCCGTGCCCTTATGCGATACGACATAACCGCAGCGCTTATTGAGCAGCGCGAGGATCTGTGTACGGGTATCTCCCGCGCAAACACAGCGATCATTTATAGTGGCTGCGACACAAAGCCCGACACGCTAAAAACAAGTATGTGCGTCCGCGCTTCGCAGAATTTTGGCAGTCTTTGTGATGACTTAGGGGTTCGGTATCACCGGTGCGGATCTTTGATGGTGAGTTTTGGTCCTTGCGGCGATGAGTCCTTGCGCCGAAAATACGAGCAAGGTCAAACTAACGGCGTGCGCGGTATCGGCCTACTCAGCGGAAACGAGACGCTATCGCTTGAACCTGGGCTGTCTCCGGATGTGAAAAGCTCGCTGTATATCCCAGATACCGGAACTGTCAATCCTTGGGAGCTATGCCTTGCCGCTGCGGAGAATGCCTCTGCTAACGGGGCGAAGCTTCATCTGAACACAGAAGTCTCCGCTGTTGTTCCCGCCCGAGGCGGATATATTATAAAAGCGGGAGGCTCTGACTACTTCGCGCGCGGTGTAATAAACTGCGCAGGACTAAATTCCGACAAAATACATGAGATGCTCTCCGCTCCGAGCGTACGAGTCGTGCCGACTATTGGCGATTATCTCGTGCTCGACACAAAGGCGGACGGCGCTGTTAAGCACATCATATTCCACGAACCGGAAGAGCGCGGCAAAGGCCTAACGATCGTGCCAACGGTCGACGGTAACATCCTCCTCGGGCCGACAGAGCAGGATTACACCGGAGACGAGCAGTACGCATCATCGAGGAACGGCGCTGACCTTTTGCACAAACTTGCGGAAGAAGTCGTTCCATCGCTGCCCATGGAACACTTGATCCGGAGCTTTGGTGCGATGCGCCCGAACCCGTACAGTGTAACGCGGGGGCAAGACGGAGGGTATGCTGTCAGTGACAGGAGCATAAACGATTTCTGCATCATCAGTCCTGAAGATAACCCCGGGGTAATTAGCCTTATCGGCATAAAAACACCGGGCCTGACATGCGCTCACGAACTTGGACTGCATGTTTCGGACATGATGGCTAACAAGCTTGGATTTCATGAAAAAAGTGATTTTGACCCAAAGCGCATAACACCGATTAAGGTAAGCGAACTACCATTTGAAACGCGCGCGGCGCTTGTTCAAGAAAAACCGGCATATGGCAAAATTGTCTGCCGATGCCGGGAAATCACGGAGGGGGACATCATAGATGCAATACGGCGATACCCGGGCGCCGTCACTTTAGACGGTGTGAAGCGGCGAACGTGTGCGACATCAGGGCGTTGCCAAGGCAGCTTCTGTTCTGAGCGTATCATTGAGATTCTTGCGCGTGAAACCGGTCGTCCTCCGGAGGGGATCAACAAAGACGGCCCCGGGTCGCATATCATATTCGGAGGCAAGCGCGATGGAGCATAAATACGATGTCGCGATAATAGGGGGCGGCCCTGCCGGTATGGCTGCGGCACTCGGCGCTGTCTCCGCAGGAGCAAAGCGAGTGCTGCTTACGGAGCGCGGCGATAGGCTCGGCGGGGTACTGAATCAATGCACGCACAGCGGATTCGGCATTAGATTTTTCGGAGAGGATCTTAGCGGTGTGGAGTATGCCGAGAGATTCCGCAGGCTTATCGATGCGGCTCGCATAGAAGTTCTAACAGAGACCGCTGTAATTAAAGTAACAAAAAATCGCGAGTTGCTGCTGTCGGGCAAAACTCTCGATAAAGCAAACGCAAAGGCAATCCTGCTCGCCTCCGGATGCCGTGAACGTCCGATTGGTTCGCTTCCGATATCCGGGACACGTCCGTCAGGGGTTTTCATGGCCGGCGCGGCGCAGCGTATGTTGAATATCGGAGGATATACAATAGGCCGCCGCGCAGTAATCCTAGGTTCAGGTGATGTGGGGATGATTGTTGCGAGGGAGTTAAAAAAACGGGGCGCTGACGTTGAGGCGGTCGTTGAACAGCATGAATTTTGCGGCGGGCTTGAGCGTAACAGGGTATCATGCCTTGAAATGTATCAAATCCCGCTTGTGCTCTGCTCAACGGTCATAAAAATTCATGGTACAGGCAGGATAACAGGTGTTACCATAAAGAATCTCGTGACAGGTGCTCAAAGCACCATTCATTGCGATACTCTGATAGTCTCTGTAGGGCTGATCCCTGAGCGGGAGTTGTTAGAGGGTGTTGCTGAGGAAACAGGCAATGTCCCCGATTTCCTGTCCGTCTGCGGCAATGCATGTTATGTGCATGATTCCGTTGATGATGTTACAGAGGAATCATTACGAGCGGGTAAATTTGCCGCCAAGTTCGTAATGGGGCATGAGCCTCCCCCGCAAAAATTTTCTGCGGGTTTCACCGAAAGCAAACGCGGCACGGCAGCGTCTATATGCCTGATTTGTCCTAAGGGGTGCACAATAGGCGAAAACACCGATATGTCATGCGGACGAGAAGTGCATTTTAGGTGACATGATTTTTGCTCGAAACAAAAATCTGATGTAACTGCTCAGGAGGTACCCGTGAGAGTGGCTTTTTGAAGCTTACAAAGCCAATAATGGGTTATATGGGCAGTGGCTACTGCCTCCTGCCATAGAGAATCGCTTCAAAAAGCCATTCTCACGGGTACCTCCTGAGCAGTTACACCTCTTTCTTAATTTTCCCTATTGACATTTTAATCTTAGTGTGCTAGTGTGGTGGTACACATAAGGAGGTGACACTATGCCATCATGGGAACGATGGAGCTTGGCATTCGACGACCGGATGCCGATTTACCGCCAGATAATCCTTGAATTTAACCGGGCATTCGTCCGCGGGGATATACTGCCGGGAGAGCGCATCCCATCTATCCGCGAAATTTCAGCGCTTTTGAAAGTCAACACGAACACAATACAGCGTTCGTATCAGGAGATGGAGAGGGATGGGTTTATCCACAGCGTACGAGGCACAGGATATTTTTTTACGGAGGATTTGAGCATGATCGAAAAAACAAGACGCATTCTGGCGCAAGATTCACTTCGCCGCTTTGTGGAGGAGATGCGCGCGTTGGGGTGTGCAGACAATGAAATTCTGGACGAATTAAAATCATACATGAAAGGAGATGACCCACATGATGCCGATTCTTGAGATCACCGGCCTTGAAAAGCATTTCAGAGATTGCGAGGCACTGCGAGGCGTGGATATGATTGTGCCTGCAGGGCAGATCGTTGGGTTGCTGGGACCGAACGCTTCAGGTAAAACCACGCTGCTCAAGACAGTTGCCGGACTGCTCCAGCCTTCGGCAGGTCATGTTCGCTACTGCAATGATGCCGCACACGGGCCTGATGCGCGGAAAACTATAGGCTTTTGCCCTGATGCAATGTCCTTCCCGCGCTGGATGCGCGTGCGCGATGCGTTTACGTTCTATAAGGATATGTACCCCGACTACTCACAAGAGCGCGCAGACGAGATAATGCGTATTTTGGAGCTTCAAAGCGTCCTTAGCGCGCATATCCGCCGTCTGTCCAAGGGTATGAAAGAGCGACTCTCCCTCGGGCTTACGTTTTGCCGTGAGACGCAACTATACCTGCTTGACGAGCCACTTGACGGGATAGACCCCGTCGGCAAAACGCGCGTCATTGACGCGATAATCAGCATGAAGCCGGAAGGCTCGTCAACGCTTGTGTCAACGCATTTGGTAAAGGATATAGAACGCATATTCGACAGCGTATATTTTCTGTCCAAAGGAAAGGTCGTGTTTTCCGGCGAGTGTGACGCCATGCGCGAGGAGCGCGGCCAGACTGTGGAACAGGCATATTTGGAGGTGTTTATCCGTGAAGGCTCATTTTAAGTATATTTTTCGATCCAGCCTATCAACCCGAGGTGGTGTGTTTATCGTAATCTTTCTGATGTATCTTGTGTTCATCACGCTTGGCTCGCTGGGTGTGCTGCCGTTAGCTGCACAAATCACAGCAGTATCACTCGGCGGAGTCGCCATTGCCGTTATGTCGGTCGTAAACATTGTGGACGACGTTGCAATAATACGCCGAATGTTTTCCGCTCCGGGCGCTTATCTGCTCGCCCTGACACCCGCGCCGCGCCGCAAGACCCTGCTTGCGAGCGTTATTGCTATGATGATGATGGACATTATCACAATGGCTATCGTCATTTCCGGCGAGGTTTGGCTTGCCATGATGCTTGCAGGCGAGGTCAGCGGCAATGCCTTGAGGATTGCTTTCGATGTCATCCGCAATCTTGACATTCCTGTGCTGCTGTACACGCTATTTGGCGCGTTTATGCTGGTCGCAGGTTATCTGCTGATTATGATGACGATTCTGTTTTGCATAACCGTAAAAAAGTCTATTTTATATAAAAAACCTGCCTCCGGACTGCTGACGTTCCTTCTAGCCTGCGGCTGCATCTATATTTTTAGCTTGCTCGGGCTTCTCATGGCTCCATTTGGCACTGTTAACACGTATGGCATGTTTATAAACATCACGCTCGGCAGCGAGGTTATGCCTATCTACGCTCTGCTATTGCTGCTTGAGGTTGCTGGGCTGTTCATAATCACATCAAAACTTATGGAAAGGAAGATGAACATATGAAGAAGGTTCTTATTTTGATGCTTTGCGCGGCTTTTGCCGCCTTGTCTCTTTCCGGCTGCGTCAGCGTTTCTTTTACGGGTTTCAGTACGGTTGTTGGAAGCGGACAGCCGGAGCGCTATGAGTTCAATGTCGGCGAAATAACGGAAGTCAGGATAATGCTTCATTGCGATATCGACTACTACTCTGCTCTCTCGGATACCGTTACGCTTGAGATACATCCCAATCTCCGGGAATACGTAATTGTGGAGGAATCCGGCGGAGTTCTGACAGTACGCTCGACTCGAAATTTTTCATGGTCGGGAACAACCCCTGTTCTGACAATCGGTGCGCCCAGTCTCAGAATCGTGTCGCTCAGTGGAGCCGGCAGGTTCACTGCTCACGACAGGATTACAGCCGATTCCTTTTCATTTGATCTTTCGGGCGCAGGCAGGGGTAAAGCCGAATTGGATGTTGGCAATCTTTTGGTTAATCTTTCCGGCGCAGGCGATCTGGAGATTACCGGTAGCGCGGACACTGCCGACTTGACTCTGGCAGGGGCGGGGAATCTTGATGCGCTGTCGCTTCAGACGCGCGAGGCGAGCATAAGTCTTGCGGGTGCCGGGGTGGTTTCGATAAGCTGCTCAGAGCGATTGGTTATAAGCGCGAGCGGAGTGGGCAGCGTACAGTATAGGGGCTCCCCCACCGTTGACCTCAGCCGCGGAGGATTTGTCAACGTAAGGCAGGTGAATTAGGAGGCAGGGCAATCGCTTACGAAAGCACTCAGGTTGAATGCCGGTGAGGAATGGGTGTTTTTGTGCCCCGTAAGCGCAACCAAGGACGGTGGAGCGCTCGCGAATTGGCGCATGGAAGCGCCACCCCGCGATAGGGGCATAAAAATGCCCTTCCGAACGCAAGGCCCGGTACTGTTCCATTTCGTAAGCGATTGCCCTGAATTAGGGGGAGTTATTGACATTAGGAACAACTCATTGTAAAATTGCTGTGAAAACAGGTGTGGGCGATTGCCACGTTTGAGAGTATATGGAGGACAACTATAGTGACATGTACGTTTTGCGGAGAAGAAAATGAACACGGGGCACAGACCTGTATCATGTGTGGAGAGCGGATTCAAAAAGCCGTGGATGCCCCTCTTCCCGCTACGCCGCCCCCGAGCACAGTCGCCTCGGCGAACACTGCGCCCCCGATGCCGAGCCAAGTTTCTCCTTACCAATCTGCTACCCTCCCCCCTCCGAGCAGTTCTGCTCCGCCGAGTCCGGGCCCACTGCCACAGCCCGCCCAAGCGCCGCCGGGCTATCCCTTTCCGTTTCAGCCTGCTCCTCCTCCACAGATGAGTTATCCTCCGCCATGGCAACCGATAATGCAACCTGTTAGCCCGCTTTATTACGTTCCCACATATGTCGCCCCACCCGGACCTCCCGGCAGAGGTTTGGGGATAGCTTCGCTGGTCCTTGGAATCATCGGAATCCTATTCTCTTTATCTGTTCTTATTGCGGTCTTCAGTAGCGTTTCATCATATTACCGCTATTACTATAGCATGCTTGGAGAAGTGTTGACTGTATCATTAATCCACTCGCCTCTTACGATTTTGGCATGTATTTTTTCCGGAGTTGCGCTCAGCAAAGGGTATAGGACCGGTGTTTCAAAGTCCGGACTTGTATTGAGCATGGTATCATTTGGTTTCATTATTGTAACAATAGTTCTTTGCCTTTAACTGAGGTGTGATTATTTAATATAAGGAGTGTTTTGGATGATTTATAGGGATTTGGGGAATACGGGTATTCGCGTTTCGGCTTTGGGTTTTGGGTGTATGCGCTTGCCGATGACGCTTGCAGGCGACAAATCAGTGGTTGACGACGAGCTTACTGCGCCATTGCTGCAAAGGGCTGTTGAGCTGGGGATCAATTTCTTTGATTCGCACTGGTTTTACTGCAACTTTGACAGCCAACGCGCAGTCGGCGCAGCCCTCCGTAATGTACGCGATAAGGTTTATATTTCAACAAAGACAAACATGATGTCGATGAATTCGGGGGATGATTTTGACGGATATCTGGAAAAATCCCTTGAACAGATGGGGCTCGACTATTTGGACTTCTATCATATCCCCGCTATAAGCTATCGTTCTTGGAAAGAAAAGGTTCTTCCGCTTGGACTTCTTGACCGGGCAGAAAAGGCAAAGTCCAAAGGCCTCATACGGCATCTTTCTTTTTCATTCCACAGCGATCCTGAAAAAATGAGCGAGCTTATCGACACCGGTGCATTTTCCACTATGCTGGGGCAGTATAATCTGGTAGATCGGCGAAATGAGGAGGCTTTTGCATATGCCAAATCGAAGGGCGTTGGCACTATGGTCATGGGACCTCTGATGGGGGGAGTACTTACCGACGGTGGAGAAACCTTCCTGAAGCGGATGGAGTCCGGCGCTTCAACTGCGGCGGAAATGGGGCTCCGATTCGTGTGGAGCCTGCCTTCAGTGGATGTCGCGCTGTCCGGAATGTCTGATCTGCAGCAACTGGAAGAGAATGTAAAATACGCTGACAGAGCCGGGGACATAACTGAAGAAGAGCGGCAGGCTTTGGTCAAAAGAAGTCAAGCTCTCACGGATCTCAATGATTTATACTGTACCAGCTGCCACTACTGCGCTGGCTGCCCGGAAAAGATATCGATAGGGCGGGTTTTTCAGCTATATCTCCAGCATCATATTTGGGGCCTCACGGATTCCGTCCGCAAGCAGCGCGGAAAAGGCAACCCTTGGACCGGCCCATGGGTCGACCCGTCAGTCTGCACAGAATGCGGAGCGTGCCTTGAAAAATGCCCGCAAAAAATCGACATACCCGCCGAGTTAAAGCGGGTATGGCCGATAATACAAGGGCTGTAATAATTAGTGAACGACAACTGTCGTGCCGTCGGGTACGTTGTCATGTATGAACCATATATCATCATCATACATTCTGACGCAGCCGCGGCTTATTGGAAAGCCAACGCTCGGGTCTTGAATGGTGGCGGTACGCGGAAAATACAGCCTTGAGTGGAACGCATATCCTGATTCGCCTCTGAATCGCACCACAGGGGCGACCGTGTATGTCGCCGTGGTCCATCCGTGTATTTGCTTGTATGAAGTAGTCCAAACTCCGGGCGGTGTTCCCATACCCGGTGCGCCGGTACCTACTATGCACGTCCTAATAAGCTCCCAGCCATCGTCTGTACTTATGAATATATTGACTCTTTGGTACGCTAGATTTATCCACAGAAGGTACTCGCTGGTGCTGGTGTAGTCTTTTGCATTTACCCAGACTTCCTTTTCGAAATCATCCAGATCGTTCGCCTCGGCCCATTCGAGAGTAAAGTCTCCTTTATAACCTATGGTGACTTTCTCAAGCACAGCCGGGGCTTCGAGCTGCATCCAGTGCTGTTTGCTATAGTTATCCAGCTTGACCGTGCTCCTGGCGGATATTTCCTGCTGCTCCCCTAATGTAGTCATATATGTGATAGCAACTCTGATATCGGTGCTTTCCTGCATGATCCGGCTATACTCAAACTTGTGAGTCAGCCTCGGCAGCGACCTGCCTGTCGTAATTGTTTCGTCCATAACCGCAACACCGTCGAGATACCAGACAAGCCTGCAATCTATGCCGGAAGCTGCGTTTTCAATAGTCGCTCTGGCGCTGAGTGTTCCTCCGGCAGATATTCTTTCCGGCACTGTCACGCTTACAGTTGCGCCAGTGAGCCCCAAGTCTACGTTATCTATTATACTCCCGTGCCTGACATCGATTTTTGTATCAGCTCGACCCAGCCTCAGCGTATCTACATGTCCGCCTCCGCTGACTTCGGAACGTATGCTGTTTACCTCTGCTTCGTCTATTTTTCCGTCTGCAATTACCCGATTGCCATATGCGCCCGCCAGCAGTTCGAGCTTTTCGATATGCGCATCGCTGTGAACATTTATAGTATTATCGTGTCCTGATACAATGACTATATCAACGCTATCCGTTATCGTGACGTTTCTGCCGTTTCCTGTTACTTCTACCGCTCGGATGCCCCTCGTTGAAACCGATCCTCCTCCGGTTCCGATAACAAGCTTGTCAATGACTGCATTGTTGGAAGGGTAAACAGTTATATCACCTGATTGAGCAGCCAGAGTCAGACTCTTTATGTGCGAAGAACCGCTTATTTCCAATGAATCCAGCTCATGTGAGCGTATAACGGCTCTTTGTGCATTAACATCATTCAGGGTTATATCCGATGCGCTGCAGTCAAACCAGACACCACGGCTGAAACCATTTCCTGACAAATCTACACAGCCGCGAAGAATAGCACCATGTTCAAAGTCCTTGATTGCGCCGGAAGACTGAGAAAACCCTCCTATAATGCGATAAATCACAGTCAAAAACGTTGCACGAGTTATATTGCTGTTCACATTAAGCCTTCCGTCGGAACCGACGATAATGCCCTGAGAAACTAATGAAGCCAGCGCCTGACGATTTTCGTTGGCAATTTGCCATGAATCAGAAAACTTCTCCAGAACGGCCATATCAGGTTTTGCTTCTATAAGCTGAAACGCTTCCGCCAACATGGAAAACGCGTTTTGGCGGGACAACGGTGTATTGAGCGCATTGACATCAACAGATGTTATCAGCCCTAGATACACGGATTTTGCGATATAATCAGAATACCATCTATCGTTTGGTAAGCCTATATCGGATGTGTTTATAGTATTCTCAGCGCCAAAAACACGGCAGAGTATAGTCAGGGCTTGAATTGGTGTTATATTCGCATCGGGAAGCAAGTACCCGTTATTTCCGCTTATCAGACGATCTTCATATGCTCGTTTGAGGATGGTCTCGGCCCAATGTCCGTCAACATCATGGAATCCATCAAATGAGGCGTTAGATAATACGGAAGGCAGCAGCAATAAAATGACCGTCAGCACATAAACAAATTTTCGGATTATTCTCATTATATCATCACCATCTGTTGTTTTTTATCTATAATAATAAATACACGCCCGCATGTCAATATATGTAAAATATGTGTGACGAAAATGTTTTTCCCCAAAAAAGGTGCTATACTATTGCGGGAGCAAGCTTTTCACGGAGGCTTTTGTGTGATTAGGAATTTTTTCAGCAACTTCATGATGGGCAGATATGGACCGGATCATCTTAACATCGCGATGATCGTAGTTTCGCTTGTCCTTACTTTGGTTAATAGTATTGTGCGCTTGTCTCCGCTGATGTATATATCTTACATCATTCTCGCGCTGGCGCTTTTCAGGATGCTCTCGCGCAATATCGCGCGCCGGCGAGCTGAAAACGATAGGTTCATACGCTATTGGTGGCCTATTAGGACAAGGATAGGCCGCTCATGGGCAAATATAAAACACAGAAAAACGCACAAGTTCATCAAATGCCAAGGCTGTTCAAACACTCTGCGCCTCCCTAAGGGCAAAGGAAAACTCCAAGTAACCTGCCCGAAATGCGGGGAAAGGTTCATTAAAAAGACATAATCGTCCGGTACAGTGCGTGGTCGAAAAGACGGCAAACCGCCGTCTTTTTATATCGCGTTCCTTTTTCTTCGTATATCGTCGCCTCGGAATGTCAATACTTGATATTCCCCCTCAAAGCGGGACATTATTTGGTCGGAATAACGGCTTTTAATCTCCTGCATAGTCAGGTTTGAGCTGACTATTGTTTTGCGTCCGGTTAGGAGACGTGAGTTGATAATCTCATACAGCGCTTCGATCGTGACTTTGGTTGTCATCTCAGTGCCGAGGTCATCGAATATCAAAAGATCACATCCAAGATGTCTCTTTACCTCATCGCGAGCTTCCTCAGAGTCTTCCGCCCGTGAGAATTTCGCATCCTCATATTTTGAAAAAATGGATATCGCGGTGTCGTAAACCACCGAATGACCGTTGTCCGCAACGACATGCGCAATACATGCCGACAGAAACGTTTTACCTAAGCCCGGCGCACCGTTGAAAAAAAGATTCATTGATTTTTTACCGAACTTGCGGGCATATTCCACGCATGTCTCATAGATTATCTCCATGCTCCGGCGAGGCGATACTCCGGTATCCGGCGCATACGTATCATCGTAATATGACAGATCGAAAGTGTCAAACGTCTCGTTGCCAAGTTTAAAAAGGCTGCTGAGCGACGCCCTTTGCTCCTCTTTATATATTTCCATGAGACAGCTGCATATTTGAGTACCGGCGTATCCGGTGTCACGGCACGTCGGACACATATAATCATCATCGAGATAATTATCCGGAAACCCCGCGCGCATCAATTCCCCGCGCCTATGTTCTTGTAATTCAATGTTTCTAAGGCGAATATCTTCTGCTCTTTGACCGCCTCCCGGTAATAGAGCGGCGCTTAATAACTCTGTCATCGTCGCTCTCATATCTGCGTCCAGAGTGCGAATCAACGGCGCTCGCGCGTAGGCTCTCTCCAACCTGCGCTCATGCAGTTCGTCATTAAGTTTCCGCTTTTCCGCCAGTGCAGCTTTCGCACGCGCAAGCATTCTTCCATCAAGCGACAATGATCTTAACCTCCATTAAATCAGTCCTCTTTGTATCTATATCTACTCAGAACCGGTGAAGATGGCTATTCCTGTTCACACAAAACGCAACCAAGGACGGTGGAGTGCTCGCGAGTTGGCGCATGGATGCGCCACTGAGCGATTGCGGGAACAGAAATAGCCGTCCGAGCGCAAGGTTCTGAGTAGTCACTCCTCTTTTATCTTATCTAAAATCCGCTGCATTCGATCAATTTCCTCATTATTCGGAGTGCCAAACTTCTGTTTAGAATCTCTTTGGCTATTATACGCAGAACTCCTGTCTGATTTTCCATCTTTTTTCATTATTTCTTCTGCAGAGTAAAGACCCTTGCTGTGCCAACTGTTAATAATAGCGTCCGTGTAACCTATTGCCGGTTTTCCTGTATTGAGAACTGTTCTATCATACGCTATTTCTACCGCATCGGCGCTAAACCCCTTTGATATCCACCCGTCCACGTACCGCTGTTCCGTAGTGGATAGCTCCCTGCCACTAATCTGCAAAGCTGCTTTTATCTCACCACGAGCGCTTCTGCGCATTTCGAGTGCCTTCAAGTATTCTTCAGCCCTGTCGATCGAGAAAATCCCTTCGCGTTCCCATTCGTAAGCTGCCTTTTCAATGTAACGCATAGAAGGCATCCGCCCTCCGCCCCGTTTTCGGCTTTCCGCTATGCAATGCGTAACAAGCAGCATGATGACCTCAGCGGGCAAATGCAGACCATCATACATTCCAAACAGCCTTTCGAGTTCGTCCGGCGACAGTATTTTTCCTAAGCTGCGCTGTGTTTCATCAACAAGCGCAGAGAAGTTTGAGCCTGTTTCAATCTCCTGTTTGATCTCATTTGCCGTATACCGTCGCGGCTCCTCCGCAGGTGTGTCCGGCCTCGCTTCTATAGCATTTTCATCGTATTTGATCAAACCAAGGCGCGAGAGCATAGCCATCGCCGAAGCGACCCATCCGGCGCTCTTCCCCATCGCCGCCGCAGTTTCTTCCGGTGTGCTTTGACCTTGCGTTTTCAACATGTAAAGGTATAGCAACGCGGCATCTCCGTCACCGGCGCGCAAAAGCTTCTCAACAGTCTGCCCGGCGAGCGTCACTGTCTCAGGCCCGGACAATATGAACTTCTTGTCGGGCATAAGACACCTCCTGCCAAGTAACAATTACCCGTTTGATGCAAAACAGTGCAAATGATATCTGTTCCCTATTCCCCGTCAATACGTGTATGTTCCGCCGCCTATGAATTCTCTCAATATCGAGTCCGGTGGGACGAACGCGGGGTCGACATCCTCAAACCTCATAAGCGCGGGTAAAAGCCCGCACAGTTCGTCCATTCGCTCTGTCTCTTCGGGAATATTATTGAAAGCCTTGAGCGCAAACCGCCTCATCACCGGCACCTCGTATTGCATCGATGAATCAAACAGTATGTCAGCCTTATATTTGAAAGGCGAGATATACTCTTTCTCACCGACTCGCACGTTTGCCCACATCTTTAACGTCTCTGAAGCTCCCGTGCCCCGGAACAGCTCATCGCGTACTACCCTGCGCAAAAGTCTTGTCCATGTTCTTTTAAAGCACGCTTCATTTCCCGCTATAATGTCCGACCGTGCGCTGATGTACAGCTTGAATGCGCCTGGATGCTTATTTGCGAGCATATCGTTTAGTGCATGGATGCCCTCGAATATTACGACTTCATCACGCCCGAGCTTCAATGACTGCTCTTTTGCTGGATCCCGTGCTTGCATTTTAAAATTGAAATGCGGAATAATTACCTCTTCCCCGCGCTCAAGCAGGTCATAATGGCTTATCAGCAGCTCAATGTCAAGACAATGCGGGGATTCGTAGTCTATCTCGCCATCATTCGTACGAGGCGCCGTATTGTGATCGAGTGTAACGAAATACTTGTCCATCGACACAGTATGGGAACGGACGCCGACCCCTTCCAAAGCGTCGCATATTTTTTTCGCAGTGGTTGTTTTGCCGGATCCGGATGGCCCTGACAAGAACACGACGCGGCTGATTGACAGATGCTCCAATATCGTCGCAGCCACTTCTTGTACTTTTCTGTTGAAAATCGCTTCGCACTCCCGCGCAAAGGCTTCGGGGTCGTCGACTGCGCGCTTGTTTATTATCTCGACATTATAAGGATATGGCATGGTAAAACCTCTTTATCTTCTCGAATTTATCCGCAGCTTTGTTAAGTAATACATACTCGCGCGGGTATTTTGCATTGAATATTCGCTCTATTTTGCCGTCTGGCGAAACTAGCTTCGTAACAGCCCCGCCGCCAAGAGCAAGCACGGTACACAGTTCTTCCATCATACAGATGTTGTATATGCCCTCATATCCGGGTCGACACCAACCCGTGTTTTCAAAACCTCCGGAGGTAAACTTTTGCCTGTACAGATAGTATGGTGCAAAACCGCTCTCGTGCAAACGCTTTGACGCATGTTCAAGCATACCGGCGACATCTGCGCCGCTTGGTATTAAAAATTCGCCAAGCGTAATGCGCGAGCCTTTTTTCAATGAAAGCGTATGCACGGTGATACTTTCCGGGTCAAAGCTCAGCACCTCATTGAGTGAAAGCAGAAACCCCTCCGGTGTATCGCCGGGCAATCCTGCAATTAAATCCATATTGAGCGCCATGCCGCATTGCCGGGCATATCGCACAGCATCTCTAATGTCCTCAGGTGTATGATTCCGCCCGATTGCCATAAGTACATCGCGCGACATCGACTGCGGGTTAACGCAGACGCGCCGCGCACCCAGCCGCCGCATTATTTCAAGTTTTTGCACGGTAATAGTATCAGGCCGTCCGGCTTCAACAGTATATTCGCGTATATGCGTCAAGTCAATCGAATTCTTCAACGCCTGCATAATTATTTCCAGTGTCCCGGCTGGGAGCGCCGTTGGCGTTCCTCCGCCTATATACACTGCGATAACACGCAATCCGAGTGTGTTTATTAGTTCAGACGCATCATCAATTTCGCGTAGCAGCGTCTGCGCAAAAGGCTCAATCATCCCGAATGATTTTTCAACGCTGTTGCTGACAAAACTGCAGTATGCACACCGGGTCGGGCAAAATGGAATCCCTACATACAAGGCGATATCCTTAGATTCAAGAGTTTTCTTCTCGCTTATGGCCGACCGCGCCGCGTCAACACATAGTTTAGCTCTTTCAGGCGATACGTAGTATTCACGGATAAGATGCTTTACTGTGGATGTTTCACTTTTCCCCGCCATAAGCTCCGCCGCTGCAAGCTGCGCAGGGCGTATCCCTGTGAGTGAGCCCCAAACGGGCGGGGTCTCAATAAAGTCCAGTGCCGCTCTGTAAAACGACTGCTTGATTATTCTTTGCAGCAGCCTGTCCGAAATGATCTTGCCATCCAATTTGCAGCGTTTCACGCGGGCATAGCCTCTCGAAATATCATCGCCTCGCCGTATAAGCGCAGCCGCCTGTGCATAAACTTTGCCTAAAGACAGGCGCGACACCGCCGAAAAATCAGTGTATCCAGCATCCAAAGAACCATACTCCGGACGTTCTTTTGGAAATAAAGCTAACATTATCTGCTCAACCGCGTATTTATACTCATGCCCGATAAGCTCGAGCTTCATTACAAACTCCTTAATTGCCGCTATTGGCGTATTTCACGAACTCGTTAAAGCTGCGTTCGCGGCTTAGTGTCGACGGGTCTGCATGCCCGGGGTACACCTCATAGTCACCTTCAAGCGCCGACAGACGACGAAGTGATTCGAGCAGTATTTCTGTGCTGCCACCTTCGAGATCTGTTCGTCCGCATCCGTCACGAAACAGTGTATCCCCTGTGAAGAGCGCAGACTCACACTTTAGCGTCACCGAGCCGGGTGAGTGTCCGGGCGTCTCAAGAATTGTGAACTCAAGATCACCTACAGTCATGACATCGCCTTCGGCATACCAATGCAGTTTTCCGCTTTCGTCGAAACTTTTTGGGCGGTCATGTCTTGTTGTGTTCGCATCTTTTTTATTAATATACGCAGGTGCGCCCGTAGCTTTTATCACCGCATCAAGCGCCATGATGTGATCAAAATGGCTATGGGTCAGGAATATCACCTCCGGGGACAGTTTGTTTGACTCTATATAGTCGAGAATCATGTTAGAATCCGCTCCGGGGTCGATTATCGCGCATTTGCATGTCGCCTCGTCGGTGACAATGTAGCAGTTTGTCTCAAGAAATCCGACAGGCAGTGTTTTTATAAGCATAACAGTCATTCCTTTTCTATAACGTCCGGTTCATGCGCCACATTGTACCATATGGGTGAAGAGTATGAAAGATAAATATTTCGCTTTTACACGCATCTTTTATAAATAGTTACAGGTCACAGGGTGTGTAAACTATTGGTGCGTCGCTAGGAAAAGGTGGTACTTATGCGCTCCTTTTCGCTCAAAGGCGCTTCCATGCGCCTATTCGCGCGCTCCGCATCCCTGCTCCGCTTGTCGGATCGCATAAATACCACCTTTTCCAAGTAAGTCTGACCTGTAAC
>Ga0099364_10002192_pt1 | contig 31352 bp, 22 predicted proteins | sample TergutTh196P3_FD_73070 | JGI IMG/M metagenome (GOLD analysis project Ga0099364, IMG submission 73070) | Microcerotermes parvus P3 segment gut microbial communities from Pointe-Noire, Republic of the Congo - Th196 P3 | ecosystem: Host-associated > Arthropoda: Insects > Digestive system > Gut ... | reverse complement strand
GGCAATATAGGAAAGGTGCAACCAGCGAGCGGGGGGTGTCAACCCCCCGACTTACGCGAACAAACCGGGGGGCTAACGCCGCCCCGCTCGCATCGCAGCGCCTTCACCCTCGTCGAACTTCTTGTCGTCATTGCCATCATCGGCATGCTCATCGCCCTACTCTTGCCCGCCGTGCAAGCGGCAAGAGAAGCCGCTAGGCGAATGCAATGTTCCAATCACTTCAAACAAATGGGGCTTGCCGTTCACAATTTTCATGACACGCACAATGCGTTGCCGCCGATTTGTATCTTCGCCGACCGGCCCACGATACATATGTTTTTATACCCGTATATCGAGCAAACGGCACTCCATGATATGGTAACCGAAAGAGGACTCTACAAAAAGGCAAACCCCGATGGTTCAGGGGGAACTGCCGATGGTCCCTTTTTTCACAGCGACAACAGAAGCAACAATTGGATGTTTACGAATCGGCTTAATGCCGAACAAAGAAGAGCCTGGGGTGGAGTCAGTGCCTATCGGTGCCCTTCGGGGAATGGTTCTGCCGCTTTTCGTGAAGGCGGCCGTGCAGGACCGTTGACGTGTTATGTGGCTCTTGTCAGCAGAGGCACCGATGTAAATGCGTCCAATCACGGCTGGTGGCATTGGTACAATCGGCTCAATACGGGTACCGGCGAGGAGAACCAATCGCGTTTTAACGGTCCCTTTAGGATTCCACTCCTTGTTTTTCTGCCAGGCTACAATGGTTCCGATGGAAGTCATCAAGACTATATTCTGGATTGGACGTATGATCGAACTTTTGCATATTGGTCGGATGGGACTTCCAACCAACTCTGTTTTGCCGAAAAACATATCCCAAGTTGGGCAATAGGTGTGAATAGCACCGACCAGGCGGGCGATTGGAATGGCGGCTACCAACAAACGTGGGATAACGGGAGGGCGTACAATATGGCTCGGATTGTTTCCACCTATGCAGAAATGATCGCACGTTCGCCGCAAGAACAGCACTCTCAGGATAATATGAACCCCAGTAATCCGAATAATGACCCGCATGGTGACAGAGAAGGACGTTACTCATTGGGTAGTTCGCATCCGGGTGTCATCAATGCAATGGTCGGCGATGGTGCCGTCCGTGCCATTTCCAAGACAACCAGTCCCGCTACTCTGTGGCGATTAACAAACGTCAGCGACGGCGTTTCGGTTTCGTTGCCGTAGGCAAAGATGCAAAAGACCGCAATCGCGAGATTGCGCACACGAACGGAGCGGCGTTAGTTCCTTGGTAAGAAGCGGGGTAATCCTGCCCTGCTTTTCGCCTTGATTTTCATTTCAGGGCACCTCTAATTATTCACCTCAGAGCCGCGACCAGAAGGTCGCGGTACTGAAAATTCAGCATCGCAACCTTCCGGTTGCGGCTCTGAAAGGTATTTTTAGAGGTTTCCTTCAAACACATTTAACCCCTTGGAGAAAATTATTATGCTACGATTTCACAATTTTTATCCCCTCATTCTCTTGGTATTCACCATCGGTTGCAGCGAAAACGTCGGTCTCAAAGGCACGGTTACTTTTTCGGACGATGGCAGTCCCCTCACAGTGGGTACCGTTGCTTTCCTGAAAGACGGCGAGATCGCCCGCGCTCCGCTTGACGAAAAAGGCAATTACGTCGTCGGATTCGAGAGAGCGGCCAATGGGCTTCCGCCTGGACGCTGGCAAGTGTACATCACTGGAGCGGAAGAGGTCGTGAACCGAGATGAGGAAACAGGTACGGTTACCCGCGCACCATTGATTGAGGCGAAATACCAAAATCCCGAAACGTCGGAACTGGTGCTGGAAGTTAACGCTTCGACCAGGGACTTCAGTTTCTCGGTCGATAGAGTTTCCAAACCGTAGCCGATTGTGGTTCTGTGGTCTTTTGATGCACGAGTCAGGAACAACGTTCAAGCGAGTGAGCGGGCGTTAGCCCTCCGTTGTTTTGTGCGCATTGATGCGTAAAGGGCTCAGGTGCGTCCAAACTTTAGTGGGCGTTACTGCCCTGGCGGTTAAATAGGCGGTTTTTCTCAGGGCACAACATATATCGGCTTGAAATGGCTTGTCTGCTACAACCGCCACTCGGCAAAATCATAGTGTCAACCGGGGGGCATTCGCCGATATCAACTAAATTTTTACACACCCCCAGCAAAAACCAGGTCGGACGAAGTCTCCCTTGATTCTTTTTGTGAATCTAGTATAATAACGGGTACCTCGGCGAGGCGGTACAATTTCGGATTTTCAATCCGGGGGGTCGATACCAAGCCCGATGGGAACCTGAATACATAGATTTTAACCCTATGTACAGTCGTTTCGAACCGTTATCCGGTCAAAGCGAATAACAGCGGTTAATTTCCAGGTGCCCCCGTACACTTCGGGCCTCCACAATGCCGCCTTCCGAGGTACTTTTCTTTATCGCTCTCGGATCAGCACCGAGAATTTCGCAAAAAATAATTGTGGATGAAAACGAAAGCCGAAACGGAGAGCAACACAATCACTGCATATTTAACCAGCACTACAGGTACGCTGCCGTTATGCTTCGTTTCACTCCGGCTTTTGCAGTGTTGTTTCACCCTGTTTCTGCTCTTTTTTCTTTTCACCAAGCAAATCACCGCCCAAGAATCGTGGGGAGCCGCCCTGTTTACTACACAGCGACACGACTTCGGCAGCGTTCCCCTCGGAACTAATGCGGAGTTTCGATTCGAACTAAAAAACGTTTACAACAGCGACCTTCGATTATTGAGCGTCCGCTCCTCGTGCAGTTGCGTGTCGGCAAGACTATCCGCAACACTTTTGAAGCCGGGAGAAACCGGTGCTGTCATTGCCCGACTGAATACCTCCGGTCAACATCTTCGGAAAAACTCATCGGTCTTAACGCTGCAAATTCAAACGATGGTCAGTGGTTCCCGGCGGACGGATACGGTGCAACTTTTCGTATCGGGATTCATCCGTCCCGACGTTGTTCTCACACCGGGTATCGTCGAGTTTGGTGCCGTTGCCAAAGGAACGGCGGCGGAGCGGACAGTGATGTTGGAATATACCGGTAATCCCGGTTGGGCGCTGATGAGTGTGCAACGTTCGCAACCGTTTATCTATGCCAGAGCAGAAGAAGTCCGGCGGCAACAGGGCAACATCGCTTACAGAATTACGGCGATATTACAGGACGACGCTCCAGCGGACTATGTTCGTGACGTTCTCCGTTTTACGACGAATGAATCGCAGTCGGGCAGAGCGGTGCCGGTCGAAATCTTGTTACCGGTTCAGGGGGTTGTTAGGGATCCCCTTCAAGCGAAGCCGTCGCCGATTATGCTGGGAATTCTCTCGCCGGAGGAATCGGTTACGAAGAATGTCGTTATTAGGAGCGAAACACCTTTTCGGATTATGAGTGTCTCGGCGAGGGATGCCCGGTTCCGATTTGCCTTTTCGGATCAGGAGAGTACGGTACAGATGGTTTCGGTCTCGTTTGCTTCTTCCATATCTTCGGGACGGACGCAGGATATTGCTGATGTGATTCGCATTACGACGAATGATCCTCGGCAGCCTGGCATTAGCGTCAACGCCTTCGTCCGAGTGGTGCCAAAGTATTAAATGACAGCCTTGGCGTGTGAAAATTACATGTTTATTATTTTTCTCGCACAAAGGCACAAAGGGCACAAAGTAGGAAAACACAAACCTTTGTGCCCTTCGTGCCTTTGTGCGAAACAAATTGAAAAATGATTGGATTAAAACAGAAACGTAAAATCTTCCCGCCAAGGCAGTAACAGAGTGAGGCGTTCTCCAAAAACTAATATACCTGGGTGCGTCAAAATAAAGTGGGTGTAGTGCAAGTGAGCGGGGGGCATTAGCCCCCCGTTGGGGTACGAAGCGTGTTGGACATCCATCGGGGGGCTAACGCCCCCCGCTCGCTTTCTCACTTGCCCGCTCGCATGCGCAATGTTGAAAAGCACCACAAATTTTTGACACACCCCGCTCCACGCATCTGTTCCTCTAACTCTTGCAATTATTTCTTTTTTCCGTTAGACTCTCGTGTGAGCATTTCGGTTATCCTTCCTTCATAATGAGCGGACTCCACGAAGAGTGCGGCGTAGCGGCAATTTATCATCTTCCGCATGGCGAAACCTCGTCCCTCTGTCCCGCACAAGACAGAGAGGCAGTCTCCATGCTCATGCCCCGAATGCTGCTCGACCTGCAAAACCGAGGACAACTCGCCGCCGGATTTACAACCTATTCCCCAGCACGAAACCAACTGATTGACACCCATAAAGACGTCGGCACCGTCTCCGAAGTCTTTCATACATCCCAACGAGAAACATTCACAAAACTCATGACAGAATACGCCGGTCGCGCCGCCATCGGACACGTCCGATACGCCACCTGCGGACGAGAAGACCGAAGTTACGCACAACCCTTCGAACGGCACCACATCAAAAAACATAAATGGTTCAGTTTCGCCTTCAATGGACAACTCGCCAACTACGATAACCTTCAGGAAACGCTCCTCAATGACGGCAATACCTATCTAGCCCGGGAAACAGACACAGAAATCATTATGCACTATATCTGTGCGTCCCTTTCTCCACAGGAAGAACCGGATGTGTTGGAAGTCTGCAAATCGCTCGCCCTTCTTTTTGACGGAGCATACAACATCGTTTTTCTCAACGCACTCGGCGACATGTTCGTTGCCCGCGATCCCTCTGGTTTCAAGCCGCTCTGTTACGCCGTCGAAGGGGCACTGTTCGCCGCCGCCAGTGAAAGTGTTGCTCTCTTCAATCTCGGCTTCTCCGCCGAAAATATCAAAAATGTCGAGCCGGGAGAGGTGATTATCGTCAATGAAAAAGGTATCCGGTTTGAAAGATTTGCCGAAAAGAAACCGCACGCCCATTGTTTCTTCGAGTGGGTCTATTTCGCTAATGTCGCCAGTGTGATCGACAACCGCAGTGTCTATTTAGCACGGAAAAATCTCGGTGCCGAACTCGCCCGACAGGAATTGGAACTCAGAGATGTGATGATTGACGACGACTCGGTCGTCGTTCCTGTACCTGACACGAGCAAAGCCGCCGCCGACTCAATGGCGTACTCACTGAAGATTCCTAGCGTTGAAGGGCTGATTCGCAACCGGTACAGCGGACGGACGTTTATCGAAAACGGCTGGTATCGTGCAAAAAAAGCGGAAACAAAATATACGCCGCTTCGGGATGTGTTGGAAGGCAAAAAGGTTTTCCTCGTCGAGGATTCGATTGTCCGAAGCACCACGATGCGGGTTTTGTTACAGCGGATTCGTGAGTTGGGACACGTCAAGGAGATACACGTTAGGGTAGCGTGTCCGCCGATTGTTGCGCCCTGTTTTTACGGAGTGGACATGTCCACGTACACGGAGTTGTTTATACCGCAATATATGCAGGGTTTGCCGCCGGAGCAGTGGAGTGTTACTCGTGAAATCGAGGATCAGATGGCGGCGGATTTAGGTGCGGATTCGTTGCGTTATTTACCGGTAGAATCGGCTGCTCGGGCGATTGGACTTCCTCCGGAGCATCTTTGTCGTGCGTGCATAACGGGCGAGTATCCGACGCTTTGGGGGAGGCAACTTTCTCAAGAGGCGTTCAGGGATTATCAAAGTATGTTGAAGGATGGTGCCGGACAGACTTTTGGTGAACCCAAGACGACCGGAAAGTTAGGCGGACGATGACATACATTCGACTTGCTCTGTAACCCAGCGTGTCATTCCCGCAACGGCGGGAATCTAGAGGAATTAACAAGGGGATTAATCCCCTTGCCAAAAATCCCCCTCTAGTCCTTAACTGCCCTTTCCCAACTCATGGAGTTAGTAGCACTATCCTTTTGAGAGTGGTGACCTATTTATAGATTTCTCCAAAATTGGCGATTTTCGCATCCGTTATTTTTGCCTATTTTGCCAAATAGAGTCGTTTTTGGCAAAATAGGAAACCCTAAAACAGACGGAAAGCCCAAATGTATAAATAGGTAAACACTCTCTTATTTTTTTGTCTTTCTTTTCTGTTTTTGATTTGCGTCCCGCAGGCGGGAACCGAGACGAAACGCTCCGAGTCAATTGAGAATGAAAGCTGTCCATTTTTATCGTATTGCGATTGTGCTATAATCACACCATGTTTCCCCACCGCTTCAAAACGTTTCTCGAAGTCGCCGCCGTGTTTGCGGTCTTCTTCCTCTTCGGCGCATGGAAAACGCCCGATGTCAATGAAACACACTACATCGGAAAAGCCATCCACTATTGGAATCCCGACTGGATACCAGGCGATCCCTTCCTCGAAAGCCGCGATGCCCACTGGACATTCTACTTCGTTTTCGGTTGGCTCTCGTTCTTTTGCTCGCCGCCTGTAATGGCTTGGATCGGGCGCATCGTCGCCTGGGGACTCTTGGCATGGAGTTGGCAACGATTGAGTTTCGCCCTGATACCCGTCCGCTGGGCAGCCATCCCAACCGCACTGGCACTGGCGTACTACATCGAAGCCTTCAACATGGCAGGGGAATGGCTCATAGGCGGTATCGAAGGCAAATCACTGGCGTACCCTTTCGTCTTCTTTGCCCTCGCAGCCATTTTGCATAATCAATGGAATCGAGCGGGCATATTTCTCGGCATTGCTTGTGCATTGCACGTTCTCGTCGGCGGCTGGGCAACGTTTATTGCCACAGGACTCTATGTTGTAACAAAAGCCGGAATGAAACGGAGTGTAATGACGGCGAACAACCTACCGTCATTGCGCGTTGCTCCATTCCGGCTTTTGTTTTCTAACTTTCCCTGGATCGGTCTCATCGTCGGCGGACTTCTCGCTCTCTGCGGACTTATTCCTGTATTGATGCTCAATGCCGGTGCGTCCGAAGAAGTTGTCCGGCAAGCCCATAAGATTTACATGGATCGCCTGCCGCACCATCTTGTGCCTTACCTGTTCAAGGATTCTCTCATGTTGCGCTTTGCTCTGCTGACGATAATCTGGATTGTACTTTGTCGGCAGACCAACAGTCGCAGACATCGGCTATTCAACGGCTTCATTTGGGGAACGCTCGGTATTGCGGCTGTCGGTGTGATTTTGGGGTACAGTTTGCGGAGCAATCCTGAACTCGCAGCATCGGTGTTGCGGCTCTATTGGTTCCGCCTTTCCGACATTGCCGTTCCGATGGGTGTAGCCATCGGCAGCGTAGGAATTTGTATTAAATTGTTAGCCGCTCCGCCTGCGGAGCGCATGGTATCGCAAGCGATACCGCTAACGATTATCATCGCGGCAATCTATTTTACGGCGGCTTACCTTTGCTTCGGCTATTTCAATATGTGGCTGCCCGATGCGACGCTCCACACGACCGCTCCCTGGGTATTCCGTCCCGATGCGACAATTCCCTGGGCGATGACGTTGTTGGTGTGTTTGGGAATCTTCAGAGCCGCGACCGGAAGGTCGCGCTCCCTGACGCAATCTTCCGATTGCGGCTCTGATCTTCTGCTGCCGTCTGCCGTCTGCCGTCTGCTCCTCTACATCGCCGTCGCTTTTTACGCACCGCTGACGGCATTGCCGCACTATGCGAGTCTGCGGACGCATGCGGCGTATTGCCGATCCGAACCGGTGGGACCGAGCGGCAGACGTGCCGACGCAGAGTGGATCGACATGTGCCGAGAGATCAAAAAGAACACACCGCCGGATGCCAAGTTTTGGATTCCCCGCGATGGTTACACGTTCAAGTGGCATGCCCAGCGTGCTGACATCGGCGTTTGGAAAAACATTCCGCAAGATGCTACGTCCATTGTCAAGTGGCGAAGAGCAATGGAGGAATTATTCCGATTCAAAGATGAGGATGGTAATACGATTACTGACCGGCTTATTACGACGTTGCTCAATTCAAAGACGGACGAGGAGATTGTTGCATTGCGTGAGAAGTACGGTTTCGATTATATTCTTTGCTCTCAATCTTATGCAATGCCCCATCATGCGGATTCACATTCGACGTTGGAATTGGTGTACGAGAATGATGTCTATTGCCTGTATCGTGTTGGGGAAAGAATGAGCCGCAGACCTGACAGAAAGCGGCATCGAAAACGTTCAGCACGGTTCATATAATGAAACGCACCGAACTTCTATATCATCGGCATCCGCAGGAATTCGACGAATAACCGTAACTGTAATACGGCGGACAATACGCCGAACGCAACAAAATACGTCGAGGCATAACCGGACGACAAGGCGCATAACACGGACGACACGCCGTATAAACCGGCGCACAAACGACCGGCGCACAATAAACCGGGGCACAAACAACCGGACGCGGCACCGGTGCAATAACCGGAGCAGCCGGTCTGACACCTCTGCCGAATTCGTATTGAAGCGACTGGACATCAGAGTGCCCCTGCTGCGCAAACGCAGCCGACATAAACACTGCTGTAAACAGCAGACATAAGGTACTTCTTAACATTTTGTGATTCTCCTTGGTAAAAATCTAATGGAAACCTCTAATAATTAACTTCAGAGACGCGACCGGAAGGTCGCTGTGCTTAAATTTTAGCGTCGCAACCTTCCGGTTGCGGCTCTGAACTGGATTTTTAGAGTTTGCTTGTTTTGAGCGAAACATTCACCCGTCAAGGCAAAATATATGTTATCAAAGAGCGGAACACCATCGCACTCCGCTCTTTGAAACGGACAAAACTAGCGGGAACGGTATCGGAAAGGCGGATTGGTGGTTACTTCCCTCTGAACTCTGTACTCAGAAACACTCATCGGAACACGTCCAATTATGTCATTCATTACTTCTGTTCTTGCATCTGTTGTGCTGGAAGGAATAATTGTGTTTACATCCCTCTGAACACCATCGGTTGCCCTTTGAACACTGTTTCTCGGAACACTCATCGGAACGCGTCCCGCCGTGTCGTACACTGCTCCTGCGTTTGAATCCGTTGTAAGGAATACGGCATGATCAACGTTCTTCTGGATTCCGCGCATCGTCCACCAAATCCCGTCGCTCCCGATTCCTATAGTATCAATACGTGACGACAACAGAATGGCATTATGGGAGGGACTTCTCTGCCACGCCTGCAATGCATTGATACCGCTTTCTTGGCTAATTTGAGCGCAAATTTCCGTCCCACCTCCAGGATCATGCGATAACCGACCACTCTGCCGCATTCGGGTTGACCATACGCGGCAAGCACCAGATAGTCCGCTATCTAACTCTACGGGATGCAACCCGCGCGCTGCTCTATATTCATTAAGAGCCGCTACAAAAACCAATTCCTGCTCGGTGTGTCCGTAAGACGCATTTTTGCCATACTCATTCTTTGCCGGTGTGTCCGCTTTCATGTCCGCCGTCGCAAGCGACAAGGCAATCATAAAAGCCAACCCGCAATTAAAACACTTTTTCAAGGTCATAATATCCTCCTTTCGTAATCATGCGATTTGCCGATTTGAATAGTTACAGTTTTTCTTTGCGTTCCTTGCAGTTACAGGGTTGGCAGGAGAAAATTTCACTGAGCCCGTAACGTCAGTTAGGGACGTTCCTGGCTTACGCCACGGGCTCTGTGAAGTTTTTTTCCCACCGAGGCAGTAAAAAAGCGTATTTAACTGCAAGGAACGCAAAGGACGCAAAGAACCATTCCATGCCGCTTACGGCACATGCAACAAATCTAATATGCAGTGCCTCATCAAAGAGCGAAATGCTGTCGCCCCCCGCCCTTTGAGACGGTCAAAACTAGCGGGTGCGGTATCGGAAAGGAGTAATTGTCCTTACTCTTGACTGCACATCACCGGCTTGCTTCTGAACCGTGTTTTCCCGGATGGTAAGTGCACGTTCCAACGGCTCAACAAATGCTGCTCCGGTAGCAAGTCTCGGATCGTAATTCGGATTGCAGATGAGAGAAGGCGCTCGTTCCCAATCAGACAACGGTAACCGTTCAACTACCGATCCGTCGATTGTTACGACTCCGGCTTCATTACCGACAACTTCCAGTTCGCCTCTGGCGTTGACGCGGGCAACTGCACCCCGCCAAATTTCAACATCGACGATAACGGGAACTCTTTTCGGCGGCGGCTGGACGCCGTCTGAATCATCAGCACCAAATTCATACGCGAGTGACTGAATATCTTCATGCCGCACCGGTATCACATAGGGGGGAGGAGTTTTCCATCCTTCGCCGATATCCATTTTGCCCTTTGCAGACACGTACAGTTGGTACAGTCCCGTATCTGTAAAGTTGTGGCGATAAGTCCAGACATAAAGCTTCGGAGTCCCTTCGAAGTTTGCGCCCTCATAAAGATTCGGGTTCACCTCGAAAGTAGGGTCAGCTAATTTGGCTTTCACAACGGCTTCGGCTATTGCAGGTTCTCCGTCAATCGTAAAACTACCGACTTCGATAGCGTTTCCGAGTTGTTTCTGCATTTGGTTGAGCACAGAAATGGAGAAGGCATCGACATCCAGCCAGCCCTGCCAACGGATAAGCCGGTTGGCATCCGCCGTCAAGGTTGCTTTTGTGGCAGGTTGCGGGGCGGCAAAATTGGGGCTGTACCCAGCAACGGGGGTTCTTACGGTTGGATTGGGGGGATGAGGGCTCTGTTGAGTCCAAACAGTTTGCGACTGAGTCTGTGGAACAGACTTAGCCTTTTTCTGGAAAAGTTGTGCCGAAGCAGTTCCGGCAGCGAGAAGGCATGCACAAATGAGTGCGGTTGTAACGAATGCTACTCTTTTCATAATAAGTTCTCCTATTAGAGAAAGCATGTGCCCACGGAACGACTATGTCCCGTGTTCAAACACATACTCAACGTTTTACTGGTCAGACTCTGTCTTTTGGTTATACTTATGCGTTGCTTCCTTACAGCCTTTCCCTGCGCCGCACATTCTTGACCGAACAGTTAGTTTGACAAGGTTGGGGAAATTATAGAAAAAAAAATAGACAAGGGGGGGCAAGATAGAAAAGATAGGGAAATTGAAAAAAACGAAAATCAAGTTCCGGTTGTATCGATTGGGCAAAATGGGCAAAATGGAAAAAGAGCGGGGGGCGTTAGCCCCCCGATGAATGTCCAACACGCTTCGTACCCCAACGGGGGGCTAACGCCCCCCGCTCGCTGCGCCGCACCCACTTTATTTTTACACACCCTAACGCCACCCCGCTCTTGCAATTTTCCTCACAATATCGGATAATGCCGTCCAGTGCCTCTAACTTCTTGGATGACATGTTGCAGCGTTTCTTTATTTTAGCATTGGTCATCGCTTGTACCGTCTCGTTGCACGCCCAGGAATTGACCGATAAACAACGCAATCTGGCAGGACGTTTCGTCCAACTCGAACAGATTCTCTTCCGCCTTGCCGAAACTTCCGGCAGTTCCAATCCGCACCAAGCAACGCTGCTCAAAAAAGCACTCCTCGACAGCAAAGATAAACTGCTCGTCCAGCGGTTCGACACGCTAGTCAATACGATTGAACGCCGTCAGTTGTCCGAAGCCGTTACAGGTCAAGCCGAAATCGAACAAGACCTGATCCTGCTACTCCGACTGCTAGAAAGCGTTGACCGGGAGGAAAGCCGCGAACGAGAAAAGGAGGCGATCCAAGAGTTTCTCAAAGATTTAGAAGAAATCCTGCACAATGAACGCTTGTTAAGACATGAAACGCAGCAGCAAGATTCGCAACATCTTCCGGCATTAGAACAAAATCAGCAGGACATCCGTATGCAAGCACAAGCTCTGCAAGAACGTATTGCTGAACATGAAGGAACGACGCCGCAGAGCGAAAACGAGCCGAGTGAATCTGATTCGCAGAATAATCAACCGCAGGATAGTCAACCGCAAAATCGACCGCAGGAGCAATCGCCGAGTCAACAAGCGATGGAACGGGCTCTCGAACAGATGAGGGAAGCGGAGCAGCAACTTCAGCAAGCGGAACGCGAGGGTGCCATAGAAGCGCAGGAAGAAGCGATAGCGGAATTGCAACGGCTCAAAGAGGAACTGGAAAGAATCCTTCGGCAAATTCGGGAGGAAGAATTGATGCAAACGCTCGAAAAGTTGGAAGCACGATTCAGACGGATGATTCAACAGGAACAAGGAATTCGCGTTCAAACCGAGCGGTTGATGAATGAGTTAGCTGCAACGCCTGCGATGCGTACGGAGCGGCAAATTCAAGTCCGTGCGGATCGGCTGGGTATTGAGCAGCAGGGCGTCATTGACGATGCGGAGGCGGCGCTGGTGCTTCTTCGGGAAGATGGGACGGCGCAAGCGATGGTAGAGTCGCTGTTGCAGTCGCGGTTCGATATGGCGGATGTAAAAAAGCGTTTAGAACAAATACAGATAGATGCGGTTACGCTTCATATTGAGGATGCGATTATTGAAGCACTTAAAGAGATGTTGGAAGCCGTTCAGTCGGCGATAGAAGAGGCGAGAGAGCGGCAGGAAAATGCGGAGAATCAGGAACAGGGAGAAGGCGGCGAAATGGGAGAAGAGCCGTTGATTCAACTCTTGGCGGAACTGCGGATGATTCGTTCGATGCAGCGTCGGGTGAATGATCGAACAGCCCGGTATGATACGGAAATTAAGCAGATGTTGGAAAATCCTGACGCCGATTTAAGTCCTTTCAAACAAGCCGTAGAAGAACTTGCCCGGCAACAGAACCGCATTTCACGGATTTTGCATGAAATCCGCATCGGCAGAATACGGTAACGGAACATCAGGGAACCTCTAAAAATCAAAATTTTGTATTGATTTGTGCCGAACCGCAACGAATCGACACTTTGCGATATTTGCGTAAATCTTTGCGCCCTTTGCGGTTAATTTTTTTTTACCGCAAAACGCAAAAGAATTTTCTATTATTAGAGGTTCCCTATACTCATTCCAAGAACGAAAAGAGTTTTTGTGCCCCAACTACTTTCATGATACGCTTTCCGAAAATCTTATAATTCCAATACATCAGACACGTCGAATCTAGGGGCAATGTGCAAGGGCAGCCTTTCGCCCAAGATACTCCTGTGCGTTTCCAGTGCCGTCGCCGGACAGTTGTTCCTTGCCGATAAATGTCCTAGGCAAGCCCAGCGCAGCCGCTCCGATTTCAGCAGAAGTTCTGCCGCCTCCACATTGGAAAGATGTCCCTGGTCGCTTTGAATCCGCTGCTTCACTTCTTCGGGATACGCACCATTTATCAGCATTTCGGGATCGTAATTGCTTTCGAGATAGACTCCATCGAGCGTGGCAATGGTCTCCTTCAATCCGAAAAATCTGCAACCTAGGTCGGTCATGATTCCAAGCCGAGCAGAGCCGTTATCGACAACGAAGCAAACCGCTTCCGGTGCATCATGCGGAGTCGTGATGGTTTCAACAGAGACCGCCCCGAATCGAAGCGTGTCACCGCCGCTGAAAAGAAAGGGTTCACGCACTCTTCCCAGTTTGCCGGTTTCCTGTATTTTGTGATAGGTCCCCGATGTCATCCAAATCGGCAGTCCATATTGCCGCTGTAAAACTCCTGCATAGTAGACGTGGTCGGCGTGAGCGTGGGAAATGATGACAGCATGCACCGTCTTGATGTCCACTCCGATAGATTCGAGACGCACCTTCGTTTGTATTCCGGTCAATCCGGCGTCGAAGAGCAACCGGATATCGCCGGACTCAACGAAAAGACAATTTCCATTGCTGCCCGATTGTAGCGAAGCGAAACGTATTTTAGTGTCCATTGGTAATACAAACCCATTTCAAGTCGTCCGCCTAGATTCCGGCTTGCGCCGAAACGACAGTTTCCGAACAGGTCTATACTGCCGACGGGTAGAAATTGGGCGTTTTGCTTTGTGAACTCTTTGTGTCCCTTGTGCTCTTTGTGGTTAAACATAAAGGATTAACCACAAAAGGCACACAGAACTCAAAGAAGGAAAACGTCCATTTTCATACCGCTTGCAGTATAACGGGAAAAAACGCCCCGCCCGTAGGGCAACACGTCCTATTTCGGCATTTCTGCGAAGCCGGGGGTTACTTTCTCGATATTAGGAGTCGTGTCCGCCGGAAAACGTCCCACTGCCCATTCGATCAAGTCGCTGATATAATGCACAGTTTCCGTAAAGTATCGGTTATCGTGTGCTAACGAAGTGTACGCTACCCGTCCTTCCCCTTCCTTGCGGATCCAGGTTGCTGGGAACGGCGGACGTTCATAATCTTTGCCTTGCATTCCCTCGGTCTCTTGAATCATAACGACGTGCATATCCTTGTTAAAGCGGTTCATCGCGTACCATTCGTCCTTAGTGGTGATTTTTCCTCCCTCAACCGCTTTAAGGCTGGGAAACGCCGTCGGTTGTACAACGGTTAACGTGGCGTCTTGTTGCGCCCCGTGTCCGGTGAATCGGGCACCGACGAATCGAGTGTAAATGTCGCTTCCCTCTTCGTTAATGCCGCAGTGTGTATCGGTCGCAGAATGAATACCGACGAAACCTTTACCTGCTTGGACAGCTGCGAACATTTTACGAAGTCCTGTTTCGGTCATCGGCTTTGCCTTGTCATTCTTTGAGTCTTCTGCGTTCAACAGGTTGCCGGAAGTGTAGAAGACGAAAGCGTCATACTGGTTCAGATCGCCGTCGAAGACACCGCCGTCTTGTGTTTCGACGATTTCGATTTTCTTGTCTTTGTCGGCAAAGTATTTCGTCAGTATCCGACCGGTTCCGGTAGTTCCGTCGTCCAGCAGTTTGGCGGGTTCATGTTGGAATCCTTGTGAGCGTGTGAAAATCAGGATTTTCGCCGGTTTGACTTCTTGGGCATTCAGAAAGTCTCCGTTAAAAATGGTGCAAAGCCCAAGAAAAACGGTAACGGCAGCGCAGGACAGAAGGTAACGTGATTTCATGTTGAATCTCCAGGGTAAGGGTGTATGATAGGATATTGCGACATTGCAACACCGTGATGAACCATTTAACCAAACAGAAAGGGACTTGTCAAGTGTGTCAACGAGCGGGCAAGTGCGAAAGCGAGCGGGGGGCGTTAGCCCCCCGGTTTTGTGCGTATTGGTTCAAAACCGAGGAGCTAATACCCCCCGCTCTTGCGCAAAACACCAACTTTATTTTTGCACACCCTCACTCATCACACGCTCGATAAGCCGGTTGATATCGGCAAAATAGCGATCATAACCGAGGTTTTCTTTTGCGTAAATGAATGCGTTTTCTTCTAACCTCTCAGTGAACACGGCATCGTCACATAATTCAACAATCGCCTCCTTCATCGCCAGCGGATCCTTGTTGGGTATCAGCAACCCTGTTTCCCGGTTGGATATGTAGTCTTTTGCCCCCAGAGGATCATTGACAATAACGGCTTTCCCCATTCGCATCGCCTCAACGTATGTAATGATCCCCGGAAATCGCAAGGAAGAATACTCCAATGAAAGGATAACCGCTCTGGAAGCCGCTATTTGGAGATAATACTCGTTTGGAGGAATACGCCCCAATAATTGTACATTAGAAGGAACATCCGCAGCATCGAAGTGTTCCTTTGGAGCAGCAATCCGTAGTGTTATCGGCAAATCACGAACGGCGGCAAAGAGCGTCATGTAATCCCTATCATGAAGTCCTCCCGTAAATAAATAGTCTCCCCGGCTTCGCGGAAAAGAAGTTTTGTCCAACCGCGAACAAAAAGGTATAAAGACAAATTTTTTCCGGTCTATTCCGTAAAATTGAGCGTAGTTATCTGCTTCTGCTTCCGTAAAAACTTGAAGGTAGGATACGCCTTTTGCAACGAGCCGTTTGTATATTTTTCCGACTTCCCTACGGAATATCATGTGCCAGTAATAACTATCTCTATATCGACAATGCCACTCGTTGTCGAGCATAATCATTTTGAACCGTTCTCGCATTAGGAAGCGAGGTATAAACGTTTTCTTTATTCCCCGATAAAAAGCCAATCTTTCAGAAAACCGCCCACATACAAAAACGTCGGGCGATTCCACTCGGAGCCGCTGTATTACTTCGTTGATCCGCGAGCCGATGGAGATAGATTCATTATCAATCTCAATGTAAGGATGCTCTTCTGTCCTGCAAGTAACCGGACGAGAAAACGCAATTTTCCCAATTTTTCTGTTCGAATTCATTGTGCGATATTATGAATTACTGCCTAGCCAGTGTCAACTCCTGTTCCTCTAACTGCCGCAGAGCGTTCATCTTGCGGTAAAATATCCAGTCGATCAAATTGATGCCCAACGGTGCCAAAAAGCTGCCGCCCAAACCGCAACAAAACCATAGAAAAATGGTGTAAAACGGCTGTAAATCGCCGCTGTCCGCTGCGATAAACCCTACCGGCTTGACGATGATCAATCCGCAGAACAAACCGCACCAAAAGCCGGTGCATTGAGCACAATTAATCAAGTCATTGAACCACTCGACACACGACCGGTACGGGGGTACTTTGCCCGTCTTTTCGATTTTCTGCTCTCTTCGCAGCCGGGTGTCTTCAGCCCAGCTGCCGATAAAAAGCCGAAACGGTGCGAGAATGTTCCCGTGTATGATGATCGAGGTCATTCCCACCGAGGCGATGCAATATAAGAGGAATTCAGTCATTGGCGTTTTACGTTATGTTGATTCGAACGTTCTCTGGGCCGAAATCGTAAAGTTGCGTCAAACGTTGCGCAACCTTACATATGCAGTTCTGCCGGATTACCTAGCCCAGGCGGTTGTATTATTGTTGACCACGCCTCTGGCTGCCGAGGGACTTCCCGCCGACGAACCCTTGCCGCAGGTAGGACAGTTGTACGTACTGCTGGGAAACCCCGACGACGCCCGAGATGCCGTATTGCCCGCACACGTCGGACAAAACGCCGAAGACGAATTTGACGCTGTCCGTGCTGACGCCGGTGTCTTCGCTCCGCCGGTGCCGCAGGTGGCACAGGTAAAGGAATCGGTTCGACCGGTGTACCCGACCTTGGAAAAGGTTTGTGCTGCGCCTGCTCGTGTGCCGCCGCTGCAACCGGGACAAAATGCTGTGGACGACCGTGCTGCCGATGCTCCAATAGATAATGCTGACATTGTTGTATCTTCTCTATTTTTATCAGAGGTACTCTGCTATCGACAGTATCGAAAGACGGAGAGGAGAACAATTAGGAAAAATGCTTCATTTCCTTTTATACCGGTTTTTTGGGTTGTAGGGTGTGTCCAAAGACTCGAATCGTGCCGTCATTACACTTCCCCCTTTAAGGCTTTCGCCGGAAAGTTTTATACCCGTTTCCGTCATTGCGCGTTGCTCCATTCCGGCTTTTGTTAACGTTTGAACAAAAGCCGGAATGGAGCGCAGCGCAATGACGGTTCACAGAGCCCGGTACGGAAGCAACGGAAAAGACGCTCCATCATTACTGCCAAAAGAAGACAAGTCGAAAGTAAAAGATAAAAAACCGAAGGCGAATGGTTACGCTGAATCACTAGAAAAGTTAAAAACGATGGCGGATACAAAGGTTGTGATTTCGAAGTAGTGTGTCGGCTTGCGTGGCGAGATTTTGGCTTTGCCCTATTCGCACCCAGACTTCGGGCAGACTTTGCCGGATTCATGGGCGGCTTCTTCGCAGGCATCGAGTGAGTTATCGACGGCTTCCTTGACGGTGGTGAGTAGTGCTTACTTTGTGCCTTTGTGCGAGTATAATAGACTTGTTCCGTAACCTCGCAAGCAAGGGGATAAATCCCCTTGTCAGGGCAACAAAAGGGATAAACAAAGGGCTTTAGCCCCTTGAAACCATAGAAAACAAGGGTTATGGAACATGTCTAATGGACACACGGGGCAGGGTTATGCCGAAAAAGATAATTCTCGATTTGGATCCAGGTATCGTCGATGCAATGGTGCTCTTCTTGGCAACATTTGATCCGACGGTCGAAGTCGTTGCACTCACCAGCGTCGGCGGTAATGTTCCCGCCGATGTCTCAGGTAAAAATCTGCAAGCTCTCGTAGAGTTTCTCGATCCGCCTCGTTTGCCTCGTATCGGCACCGGTACTCCGCCGGATAAGCCGATCCCTCTCGATTACCGCCATATTCACGGTGCCGATGGTCTCGGCGGTATTTCTCTTCCGGTTGCCGAACGCAGATCGCCTCATCCTGCCGAGAAAATTATCTGCGATGCCGTGCGAAGCGATCCCGAAAATGTAATGATCCTGTGCCTAGGTCCGCTTACCAACATTGCAAGAGCAGTAGTGCGCGACCCGCAGTTACCCGAAATGATTAGGCATATTATCATTGCAGGCGGAGCAATCAACGGTCGGGGAAACATTACGTCTTGTGCCGAGTTCAACATCTGCGCCGACGTACAGGCGGCAAAGACGATTTTTCGGCTGCCTTGTACAAAAACCCTTGTTCCGTTGGATGTTACGGACTCGATCCTATTGAAGCCGGAACATGTTGAACGCTTTCCTGACGAAGAAACCAAACTCGGAGGACTGCTCCGAACGATGGTTCAGCCAATGTTTCGTGCCTATCAGCAGTGCTATAGTCTCGATGGTATTCATATTCACGATTTGATTGCCTACATTGTTGCGGCTCATCCTTCCTGGGCAACGACGGAGGATTTGCCGGTGCAGATTGAAACGACAGGATACCTCACACGGGGAATGACAGTTGCTGACCGGCGTCCAGTCCCCGACTTTCCGACGAACATTGAAGTCGTTACGAAAATGAAAAAGAAAACCGTGTTAGACGCTGTTTTCCAAGGACTCAATCGCAGTGCCGACTGTCTCGAAAGTTAGCTCCTCTTTGGTTGCGGCGGTGCCGCACCGGATGGTTTAGCCGGAACACCATAAACCTTATCGAATTTTCGGATTGTATGCAGCAAGTGATAGGGAAACATTTCAAATTCTGTTCTTCCTGTTTGCTTTTTCCTAATCTTGGTGTAGAGTATCTTTGCTGACCGTGCTGGTTCAGTATGACCTCACTGGGTCAGATAAAAGAGACCTATCCCCCCTGTTTTTAGGAGTTGAAACCATGAAAAAAATTACATTGTTTTGCGCTGCCGTTCTGTTAGTTTCCTTTTTAAGTACCGGTTGTTCTACCAGCGGCAGCGGTTTATCGAGTTGGTGCCGCACCGGTTCGCTTTTCCCCACTGCCCGGTCGAAAGAAGCGACGGAAGTCGTTTACCAAACGGCAGGTGTGTATTCACAATGCGATCCTTGCACACCCGTTGAGTGCAATCCTTGTGAGCCTGTTGCTTGCAATCCTTGCGAACCTGTTTGCGACCCTTGCGTCCGCACCGGCGGTATTTACACCCGTGCCCCGATACCGGGTCCCGCATTGTAGATTGGGTGAGACAGACCGTTATTTTCTGTGAAAGCTGGAATCTAGACGTTGGAAGTTAACTTTTTTTCTAGATTCCCGCCTACGCAGGAATGACGGAAAATCCACGTTTAACAGCATGAATCCGTAAACCACGATAACACAGGAGTTTACGTTTGCGTTTTCCACGAACAATTCGTCATGTCAGATATTAACGTGTCCAGAAATGGACACATTTCAACCCTGAATTTGACAGAATCATGCAAAAATCACAATCTGCTCCGCCCAAAATGGGTAACAACGGAGACACCGCCTTCGTCCGAATCGACAACCACGCCATCACCAACGCAGACGACTTCAACGCTGGCGAAAAGCAGCAGTTTATGGATGTCGGGAAAAAGTCCCAGACCGGCAAAGGCATCATTCGATCAGTGGTAACGAAAGCGGTTGCGTCGTTGAAAGGGATTGCTTCGTCGATGGTACAGTCGTTGATTACAGTAATCTCGGACGGAATCAGCCGCAAGAAGCCGCCCAAAGAGATTCTGGCGGATGTAAAGGAGAACGTTGAGAAGCAGCAGAAAAAAGCGGTAACAGCGACCATTGACACGACAACGAGTGCAGGAGCGGAGTCCCAGTTGCATGCCTTCGGCGATCAGGGACATGACTATGTGACCGTTGTCGTGTCAACGATGGAGGATGGAGGATGCCATCATGGTCACCAAGCAACTACAGCCGATTATCGATGCCCATTCTGTTACAGAGGAGCAGAGTGCGGAGTATGCTCGGCAATTGATTCTAGCCCAAGATTTGCGAAATGATGTGGAAAATATGCTGAAGCAATCCAAAATGTTCGATTTTCCCACAAAGAAGTACGAACACGTCAAAAAGACAAAATCTACCTTGAATAGGGATATTGTAAAACCGGTTTGGTAGGAGTACAATGATGAAGAACAGGATTCGGCTCAAGGATTCTCCGGTAACGAGAAATATGAAGGAATTGTTGTGTTGGGACGAAAAGGGAAATCGACGGAGTATTTGCGAAATTTGCGGGAAGCGATAAAAAACGGTACTCTGACGAAAGAACAAAAAGATTTTTTAGACGATTGCACAAAAAATAATCAGCCTACCGCTGAAATGCTTGAGCATTTTGTCAACATGCAGACGGTGGCGACGAAGTACAAAACAACGGAACCGTTGCTGTTACGGAGACGAGTGACGGATTTGGGTTTTTGTAGAGAATTGCAGATTGGGGATGTGTACCCGTTTCAGGGTATAACGTCAACTTTTGCCACCGAAGAAGCGTTCAACACGTCAAAAGTCATCAAATTGTTTGGTAAAGCGGTGATTGAAATTCGTGTGTCTGTGGGGACACATTGTATTCCTATAGGGATGAATGGCGTAGCAGACAACAGTGAAGACGAAATCGCCCTACCTCACGGCACACGAGCGGGGGTGTTAGAATTTCAAATAACAGGGGATACTCCCCACATGATAGTGGAAGTAATCCCTGAACCAGTGGAAACATTATAACTTGCATCGTTTATAAACTGGGTATAATGTCAAGAAAAGAGGAGAAATAATCATGACTGAAGAAAAAGACGACAAACCCAAGCGAATGTGGGCTCCTGTTATGTTCGCCCTCCGGTGTTCCCCAGAGCCCCAGCGGATTATCCGGTACTGATAAATTGTGACGAGGAGCGGGCTATTGTCGCTGTTAGTCGGCATAAAGGTTACCTTCTCTATAGGGATGGTTTAGCAAAATCGGCAATCCAAGATATAGAAGTTTTACGGGAGAAATACGGCAGAGAAATCGCCCCCGGCCCTCGTCGGTGGGGTATGGAAGCCATAGGCAAACCTGTACCGGATGATTGGTAGAATTCGGGTGGGAACGTAATAATGCCGGTACGTACAGGATTAAAATTAGACGATGATAAATATCCAGACAGAACAAGATTTATTACTGCTCCGAGAATCGGAAGAAGTCGAGTTCAAGGCGGCTGTCGGCAAAAACCGTCGTGGGGAATTGCCTGCCAAATTTTGGCATTCTTATTCTGCGATGGCTAATGCCAACGGAGGCTATATTTTCCTTGGTGTTGAAGAGGAGGAAGGACAATTTCGTCCAGCCGGTCTATCGACAACGGAACATCTGCGAAAACAAATCGCAGATGCCGTTAACAGCCGCCAGAAAACAAGCATCAACCTCTTTACGAACGATTCGTTCCATGATTTTTATGTTGGTGGATGTGTTGTGCTGTGCGTTCAGGTTCCTCGTGCCAAGAGAGAACAAAGACCTGTTTATCTTAACGGTAACCCGTTAAACTCCTATCGTAGATTGCACGAGACTAATCAGCAAATGACTGAAGAGGAAGTCAAGCGGTATCTTGCGGAACAATTAGACGAAAGCCGTGATTCCAAAGTGTTATCAAAATTTGACTTTCGATGTATTTCAGGAGAAACGTTAAGAATATATCGACAAATTTATAGTAACCAAAAGCCGACACATCCATGGAATGAATTGGACGATCAGACGTTTCTAACGCAAATCGGCGGGGCTCGGAGAGATAGAGAAACGGATGTATTCAGTTTAACTGTTGCTGGTCTTCTCATGTTTGGTACGCATCCAGTCATACAGGAGGTGTTTCCGAACTACATGCTCGACTATCAGGAGTATCCTACCACAGAAACTCAAACAAGATGGGGAGACCGAGTGACTCTGGATGGTTCGTGGTCTGGCAATCTGTTCGATTTTCAGCGGCGTATTTATCCTCGGCTGGTCGCTGATTTGAAGATACCATTTCAATTAAATGGCGATATAAGAATAGATGAGTCGCCTGTTCACGTTGCACTGCGTGAGGCTCTTGTTAACACTCTTGTTCATGCCGATTATTCTGATCGGGCTTCAGTACTCGTAGTAAAACGTCCAGACGGCTTCGGCTTCCGCAATCCCGGTCTTATGCGAGTTTCTTGGGAAACTGCTATGAAGGGGGGTGAGTCGGATTGCCGTAATCGCATTCTACATCAAATGTTCCGCTATGTAGGTCTTGGGGAACAGGCGGGGTCGGGCATCCCCAAAATCCTTGATGGTTGGCGAAAAACGCATTGGAAACCGCCGAGTCTTTATGAGAAGAATGAACCATACGACCAGACAGTTATGACTTTCTGGATGATCGACATTTTTCCGGCGGGAACTGTCGAAGTCTTGCAACGTGTATTTCATGGGAAAGGGGGTAAGGTTGATTACAAACGCTTGGATCATCCATCTCAGGTTGCCCTTGCTTTAGCCTATTCGGAGGGGATGGTCAGCCATGAACGATTAAAACAATTGACAAACAAGCACTCGGCGGATTTGTCCCAGACGCTTTCTCAACTCGTTGAGAGTCACATTTTGCGCAAAACTGGCAAAAGTCGGGGGGCTGTATACCACCTTATTGGGTTGCCGCCGCCGCTCAAGTCTGATGACGTGTTCGGTTCGGGGCCGAACTCTACCCATTTGGAACCGAACTCTACCCATTTGGAGCCGAACTCTACCCATAAAAGGAAAAAAGTTATCAAAAGAGATCGGGATGGATGTATCCTCCACCGAAGATTAAATTTTCCCATTCTCGATAAGGTAGATAAAATCAGTGATGATTTAAGAGTGCATTTGGATCGGTTGTGTAAGGAGGTTCGTGAGAGTAAGAGAATTAGAAAACAGGAAATAGAAAATGCGATAAAGGCTTTATGTACAAAACGTTATATCACTATTTCTTCATTTTCAACACTTTTGGGTAGGTCAGAGAAAACACTCCGAAATTCGTATCTTTCCAGGATGGTCAAAGAAAAAAAGTTACAATTAGCGTTTCCAGCAAAACCTAACGATCCACGACAAGCGTATATTGCCGTAGAGTCATTACGATAAAATGAACCGATGACCACCAAAGCAGAACCAAAAAATTTAGATACTTTAGAGGGAAGACTCCATCTTGCATGTGGTAAACAACGTTGGGCATGCGAGGCTATCGGTAAGCCTCTACCGCCTCCGCCTTGGGAAAAGCAAAAGAAAGATTGAGTTACAGGGTTGGCGGGAAAAATAAGCAAAGAACAAACAGAGCCCGGTGCGGTAGCACCGGAGCTTCCGCTCCGGGCTCTGTGAACTTTTTATCCGCCGGGGCAGTAAGGGTTCCTGTACGTCTGATGGAATTTCAAATCACATACAATGTATACGATACAGTAGATAATAAGCAAGCCTCGAAGTTGACCGAGCAGATTTTTTATCTTCCCGTTGTCGATAAAGACATTTGGAAGATTACACGTTTTTACAAAGGGAAAGAAGAGACTTTGACTCAAGAGCAGTTTGAGAGTTTTGTTAGGACTTCTCCGTAATCGTTTTTTGTGCGCACGTTTGTCTCCTACGTTTCTTGTGCATTTCTGCTATAATGGCGGCATGATGAAATATGGTGCTATGGAAGCGATAGTTGATTTCGTCTATGACGTGTTCGCCGGTTTCTGAAAAGTTTACACTACGCAAAACTGCTCTTGACTCATTTTCTTAAAATCCGCATAATCCGCCGAGAGATATAATAGAGTCAAACGATTTTCCTCGATGAGGCTTTCGCTACGTACACTTTTGGCTTTTGAAGACAACGTCTTCGATGTCGAACAGCATCGACGGTTAGAACAACTCTTGCCGACCGACCAAGCCGCCGAAACAACACTGCAACGAATGAGATCCGTCGTGAGAAATCCAATGCTCGGCGTACCAGGACTCGTCGACCAACAAGAAGAACTCGATCCAAATTACGTCGCCGAATATCTCGACCATCAAATGCCGAGCAACGTACAAGAGAAATTCGAAAACTATTGTCTCTCCGCCGATAAATATCTCGCCGAAATTGCATCCGTCCACCATATCCTGTCCAATGTACTCGGCGAACCAGCACGAACCAGCCGAGAATGCAGACTCAAATGTTACGACGCACTGCCCGCTAAAAGAAAAAATATAGAACCCGAAAACCCTGCACTCTCTAACTTTGAACCACTCAAACATTTTCGTCCTTACGAACCGGCACAAGAACAGTCTCCAATAAAACCGGAGTCGTTTTGGAACCGCTGGTTTACAAAAAAAACGGTGCCGCAGGCACCCGTCGAACAAAAATCATCATCGTCGCTTTGGACATTCACTATCATCGGATTGTGCGTTTGCGTTCTCTTGCTCGGCTGGCAACAGATCGAACTGAAACGGAACGCCCAAAAATTACGTGAAGTCTCCGAAGAGTTTGTACAAGATGATAATGATGCTCTCCTTGACGCTCCGCTTTTGGTCAAACTGCCCGATACCGCCGACACGCCGGTCGAAAAACCTGTCGAGTTAGTTGCATCGCCGCCGCTGGAACCGATACCATCGGAACCGATTACGCCCTTTGCACCTATCGAACAAGTTTCTGCTTCGCTGCTTGCTGGCGAGTCGACGATTGATCCGTTTGCCGCTTTTGTCGAATCTCCGCCGACAGAGTTTATACAAGAAGTTCCGGCGCACGAGTCGGCTAAAACGCAAGTGTTGGATGAATCGGAAACAGATACTGGCTTTATCTATAACACTTTGGGCAACACTGATGAACCGGTCGTTACGAAAAGTGTTGCACCGGAAGAGCCGACGTTGGAACCGGACGATACCATTATTGCATTTCAGCCGGTTCAGTCGTCGGCGAAGATGCCCGCTGCCGTACCGCTGCAACAGATTTCCCGACAACCGCTGCCGACCACTTGGCACCCCGTAGGAGAGTCAAACGTACCTAAGCCGTTCTTGCCGGAATCAACTTTGCCGGAACAAGCCTTGTCAGCTCCTTCCTTGCCGGAATCGACCTTGCCGGAACCGTCGGCACCGCGACCGGCTTCAATGACGGCGGTACAACATCCGCAGCCGATTCGCCCGGTGCCGCAACCGATTACTCTCACATCGGGAACCGCTCCACAATCTTTCGGTCGGCTCTTGCAGATGACGCAACCGAGTATCGTTTTCGTTGCCGCTTCTTCGGAACATCCTTGGCAGTTGCCGGCGTTACCTTTTGAATTGAGTGCTGGTCAATATCTTTTGACGGCGGCGCCTTTCCGAGGAGTTTTTGAACTGGCGGGCAGTTACAGGATCGAGATGATCGGCGATGCGAAACTTTGCCTCCTTCCGCCGGACGCATCGGGGGTGCCGGGGATTTTTGTCGATTATGGACGGATCATTATTTATCCGTTGCAGGCTCATCGACCGTTGCGGATCGAAATGTACCGGGGCGGCGGTGTCGTCAGTTCCGGCGGGACGGAAAGTGTGTTGTTCATCGATACATTTGCCGAAATCAACGATGCGTCTGGCAGGAGAAGATTGCCGGAAGAGCAGCGGATGAAAACGAGTCCGATTTTCGGTTTCATTCCCAAGTCGGGCGAGCAGATTGTTTGGCAATCGTATCAGCAACCGCAGCCGTTTTACGTGAAAACGCAGGGCAGTGTGTTATTGCAATCGGAGCAGTACCGATTTGGTGAAATCCAAAACTTGCCGAATTGGCTTCAGGGACCGATGCCGATGTCGCAGGAGGAACGGATGTTAGCGGAAGTATGCCGACGGACTTTTAACGAGGCTCGCCATGGGGAATCCGATGCGATTAGGATTGGAGCGAAGGCGTTGACGCGGTTATCGCATGATGAGTCTCAGTCAGTTCGTCTATTAGGTTTGCGTCTTTGGGGGGATTTGGGTGAGTTTTTTGTGCCTCTGACGGTGATGGCGGAGAAGCGTTCTGGCGATGAGTCGGTTCGGCTTGTACTGGTGCGTTATTTTGAGGAGGTAATGCGTCGAGATGCCAAGAGTATTCAACTGTTGACCAATGCGATTGAACAAGTGAGGGAAGCAACGGGTAGCGAAAGGGCGGAACGGCGGTAGGGGACGTTAAATAGACTTGTTCCATAACCTCGCAAGCAAGGGGATAAATTCCCTTGCCAGGGCAGTAAAAGGTTACAGTTTTTCCCAGAAATATAATGAACAAAATCATACTTGGAACGGACGAGGCGGGTTACGGACCCAACTTGGGTCCGCTTGCCGTCGCCCTTACCGCTTGGGAAGCCGACGCGGGTGATATTTCCTTTCTATTTGAACCGCTTACAAAAGCGGGCATTCACCTCGGTGACTCAAAAAAACTTTACCACACCCGTTCGATTGCCGCTCTGGAAGCCGGTCTTTTGGCAACGCAACTCTCGCTGAATAAGAATGTCTCACCGATTGCAAACGATAAAAAGATAATTGAACAGCTCGCCGCAACATTTACGGTGATATTACAGCAGTATCGAGTTCGGCTTTTTGACATGTACTGTCGATCCATTGAACCGAAGGAGTTTAACCAACTCTTGAATCGTTTTGATTCCAAAGGAGCATTGCTTTCTGATGTTACGCTCCGTCTGATAGTTGGACAGTTGGACAAACTTCTGAACGGTAACGATGTTCTTATTCTTTGCGACAAGCATGGCGGTCGGAATTATTACCTTGATCTTTTGACTGAATTTTTTCCGGGCGAGTTTATTCAGGTCGTTCGTCAGAGTCGGGAAAGCAGTATCTATCGTTTGAAAACATCTGTTCGACGGTTGGAATTTCGTTTTTTAGCAAAAGGAGAGTCTCATTTGCCGATTGCATTGGCTTCGATGTTTGCAAAGTATCAACGGGAATTGGCGATGATTGAGTTCAACGATTTTTGGCGGACTCACATTCCTGATATTCTTCCGACGGCGGGTTATCCAGAGGACGCCAAGCGGTTCAAAAAACAGGTTGCGGATGTTCAAAGGCAACTTGGTATAGCGGACGACACCTTTTGGCGACTGCGATGAGACATGGCAGTCCGTTAACAAGTTTTCTCCATGAGCATAGGATGCTGACCGCCGGGCGGCGCTAGGCGATGTTCCTTCCCCGCCTTTGGAGGGGCAGGGGTAGTTTTCCTTTGGATGGGAATGAAGAAGACGACCAAGAAAACTTGTCAACGGACTGGAGTTTTCGGTCTCACGCTGGTGCCGCTCCTGACTCCGTGTTCCTAACGTTTGGAATCATGTAAGGACTCTGCGGCGATTTCCGGTGCCCCTTGGGCATCCAATTGGATTGTCGGCAGCGTCCGAATCTTCGGCGGAACAACTCGATAAACTTCGTTGAACGGCGTCGCATCAACACTGTGGCGAAGCAAAAGATAGATAGCTACGCTACTCGTCCAAAACCAAGAGAAAACGTATGCCAACGGAATCAACGTAAATAGATTAGCCCAAAAAGTGATAAACAATTCAGAATCCGCAGGGACAGTCCGCCAACACAGATGAATAGAAGGATAAATAAAAAGAAATTGAAGTATCAAAAATCCCAGATACCCAAGAACTGCACAACAGAACCAATACACAACATAATGCAACGGACGCTGACAGACATAAGAAAACATTCGGCTGATTGCGTCGAAACCATCTGAACCGTCCGTACTGACCGCCGCAAAGAGCAACATAAAACCGACCGCCAGCACCACTGTAAGGAACACGGTCAAACAGGTAAGCACAAAGGGAATCGGAAAAAGTACGGCAACGGCGTAATTCAAAAAGGGAACCGACAGCAGCCAGCCGGCGATTTTGACCGGCAGGAAACAGCACACGATGCCGAGTAAAACCAATACGGGCGCACTGATAAAACTGATGCCCCGCTTTCGGAGAAAGAGAAAAAGATTGCTCCACGACTCGGACTCGTCGATGGTTAATCGGACGGCAACGATTCGGCAGATGAGTCCGCCGAAAATTATCCAAGTCAAAACGACGCTAGGATACCAAAAGAGCATTTTGGGGTTATGCCAAACAGAAAAATTGGTTTCGAGAAAGCCGGAAAAGAGGATATCCAACGGCAAATTGAGATAATACTGTGGTTTTCCTTGCCGAATCAGTTCTGCAAGTTCCGGATCGAGAAACGAGACTTCTGCCAGATAGTTGGACAATACTGTTAATTTTAATCCGATCAAAGCGAGTAGGAGAACCCTTAGACCGGGAGCGATGTTGAACACACGCAACAGTAGTACGATGGGCGTTAGTTCCGTCCAATCAATTCGCCGAATAGTTCCTTCGCCTATGTCTCTCATTGTTGCCGTCGATGATAATTTAATAGCGATTCTACTCCATTGTAGTGATATTATCAAGCAGAGAGGATTGGGAGGTAAAACTGGGTTCGTTGACACACCCGTCCCAAAGTCCCAAACATTGCCCCCCTGCTCTGTTAACACTTCAAGAAAATCTGTTATAATGTACGGTCATGTCATACGATACGGTCATTATCGGAGCAGGGATGTCAGGACTCGCCGCCGGTATCAGGCTAGCGCACTACGACCAACGTGTCTGCATTCTCGAACAACACCACGCCATTGGAGGACTCAACTCCTTCTATCGCCAACGAGGAAGAACCCTCGACGTCGGACTCCATGCGATGACCAACTACGTTCCCAAAGGTACCAAATCGGGACCGCTCTCACGACTGCTCCGGCACCTTCGGCTCACCTGGGACGAACTCGCCCTTGTACCGCAAATCGGTTCCGCTATTGCCTTTCCCGATGTGCGGCTCAATTTCAATAATCACTTCGAACTCTTCGTTTCCGAAGTCCAAAAGTGTTTTCCCAAACAAGTCGACGGCTTAATGCGGTTAGTCAACGAATTACTCGATTATGATCAACTCGGACTCGGCGTCTCCGGCGGCTCTGCCAGAGAGTTTGTCAACCGCCACATTACCGAACCGATGCTGACCGAGATGATTTTCTGTCCGTTGCTCTACTACGGCGGAGCGAGGGAACGCGATATGGAACTAGGACAGTTCAGTATTATGTTCCGCTCCATCTTTTTGGAAGGATTTGCCCGACCTTTTGACGGAGTACGGATGATTTTACTCAAAATGCTCAAAAAGTTCAAAACCCTCGGCGGCGAACTTCGATTGCGAACCGGAGTGCAACGGATTTTTTCTAAAGACCAGCGGGTCGATAAAATCAAATTGAGTGACGGCTCCGAAATCGAGACAAAAAATGTTCTCTCTTCGGCAGGCTGGCAGGAAACGATGCAACTCTGCGACGTTGCTGAAGCGAAAGAGCAGCACCTTCTCGGTACTGGTCAACTCGGATTTATCGAAACGATTTCGGTCTTAGACAAAGAGCCGAAAAGGATTGGACATAATCGGACTATCGTCTTTTACAACGATTCCGATCGATTTTGCTATGAAAAGCCGGACGAACTGGTCGATTTACGGAGCGGCGTGATTTGTTCGCCGAACAATTTTGACTATGCCGAACCGATGAACGAAGGAATGATTCGCATTACGACGCTGGCAAACTTCGACCAATGGAAAAACTTGTCGCCGGAAGAGTATCAGGAGCAAAAGCGTATTTGGTACGAAAGGATACAGGCGTCGGCGATCCGTTTTATGCCGGACTTTCGGCGTCATGTTATTGATACGGACATGTTTACGCCGACGACGGTACAGCGTTTTACGGGCAAGGAAAACGGGGCGATTTATGGTGCGCCGGACAAGAAATATGACGGACGTACTCATTTGGACAATTTGTTCGTTTGCGGTACGGATCAGGGCATGGTCGGCATCGTTGGAGCGATTGTCAGCGGCATTACGATTGCGAATCGGTACCTCTTGGCAGAGTAAAATGCGGTTACCGCCCCAATTCCTCCAGCAACCGCTGCGCCTCATATATTTTTTCCAGTGCCTCGGTAATCACCGCCACGTGCACCGAAACGCTTCGGCTCTGCGTGTCCGTATAGACAAAATTATTCGACAACGCATAAATGTTGCCGTCAAAGAGCGTACCGACGACCTCGCCGCGAGTGTTAATCAACGGACTGCCCGAATTGCCCCCCACCGTGTCATGAGTCGTTACAAAATTGAAAGGAACACTCATGTCCAACGCCTCCCGCCGATCCTTCCAAATCTGCGGCAAGTCAAAAGGTTCCCGAAACCTCTGTTGCTCCGCACGCTCATACATACCGGCAATCTGCGTGAAAGGAGCAATCGCCTCGCCGGCATCGTCCGTATAACCTTTGACAATGCCGTAAGAAAGACGAATCGTGAACGTCGCATCGGGATAGACTTTCGTGCCTAATTCCTCGAAACGTTTTTGGGCAAGTTCCGCATAAGCCGCAGTCATAGGGGCTTCAAATTCTTCTTCATATAGTTTGCGAACGTGTCTTGAAAACCACTCTAATTCCAGAACAAATTTTATCATTGGATCATCAGACGCTTCAATGGCTTTCACTCCGCCGTCAACAAGACGTTTTCGTTCCGTAATATCCCGAACTTTGGAATTTTGAATCATACGAATTGCAAATTCCTTCGGCGAGTCAAGCGGATTTCTCTGCGAGTCAAGCGTCACGTATTGACCTGGCAAGAGCCATCCCGATAGATCTAACCGTAGTTTTGCGGAGTTTATTGGGCGTGTGCTGCGGGGTATAGTGGCAAATACTTCATTGAGCATAGTTATCGAGTCTGTCAATTTGATTATTTCAACATCTTCGTAAATCGGTGTGTCAGCAAACAATGTTCGCTTAAGCGATTCTAAATTACTGTCTCTGTATTCCCTTAAGCGTTCACCATCAGGCTTTTCCGATTCGTAGGCAAGTCGAACCAATGTTCTCGCAATGCGGAACGTCTGTGAATTAAACGCCTCGCCTCCCTCCCAAAGATCGTAGGGAATATAAATACCTCCTGACCAACGACAAACCTCGGCAATGATTCTTTCCGGTGCCGCTGTTCCCTTTAAGATAGTCTTGATAAAGTCTTCTTCTGTCGATATACCGAGTGCATTCCTGTTAGCAGACTTCCCTTTCCACAATGGCGGCGTTTGCAATCCTTGCAACTGTCCCATTGCCCGCTTGCGGTAGTTTTGGATAGCGGTCAGTTCGTCGGCAACGCGGCGTTGGTTTTCTATATCCTTGGCACCGAAAGCGGCTAAAATCACCTCGCGGCGGAACATCTTTTGCAAACGCCACGGCAAAAAGACATCCCGCTGAAATTCGAGATGCTCCCTTGTAAACGCCCTGTCCGTGCGACCGGGAAAGCCGGAAACAAAGAGCAGTTCGCCGTCCTTGATGCCGTCGAAGTTCCATTTCAGGTAATGTTCA
>Ga0099364_10002191_pt1 | contig 31360 bp, 30 predicted proteins | sample TergutTh196P3_FD_73070 | JGI IMG/M metagenome (GOLD analysis project Ga0099364, IMG submission 73070) | Microcerotermes parvus P3 segment gut microbial communities from Pointe-Noire, Republic of the Congo - Th196 P3 | ecosystem: Host-associated > Arthropoda: Insects > Digestive system > Gut ... | reverse complement strand
GGTTCTGCTACCTTTAGCTGGTCATGGTACTCATTTTCAATATTTATTGAAGCAATATAATAAGCCAGCAAGATAATCTCGTTAGCATGGAGCTCTTTGGTATACTTCCGTTTTAAATCTACGTTTTTTATTATACCACTTTGCAAAAGCCGGGTAATAAAGGTTCCGGTTCCGGTGAATGGGTCTAAGATATGGACATTTTCATCGCTCATACTTCTGCCGAATTCTTTTTGTAAGATGTCTTCTACACTGTGAATGATGAAGTCAACGATTTCTACAGGAGTATAGACTATACCTAGCTTTTCAGTAACTTTTGGAAAAGCAGTACGGAAAAACTTATCGTATAATTCGATAATAATTTTTTGTCTGCCTTCGTTATTATCTATTCCTTCGGCACGGTTTCTAACTTCCACATAAAACTTTTCAAGTTTTGCGGTTTCTTCTTTGTCCTCCTGTTCATTGAGAGCCTTTATTATTCCCTGTAAAGATTGGGAGACGGTATTATTTTTTACAAAGGAATAATCTTCAAACAGTGCTTCGAATACCGGTTGTGTAATTATGTGCTGGGCAAGCATTTCAATAGCTTCCTGTTCGGTAACAGATGGGTTAATATTTTTTCGTAATCCGGTGATATATTTTTCAAATTCGGTTTTGGCATTTCCTTCTCTGGAAACAATGGCGGTAATATTTTCTATATGTTTTTCTGCAATTTTTGCCACGTCCCTTGCCCATTGTTCCCAATAAAGGCGGGTACCGCATTTTTGGACTATCTTTGCATATATTTGGCCTTGCAGTTTAGCAAACTGTAATTCAAGTTGACGGTCAAAATTACTCTTTATCTTGTCTACGCCGGAACCTTCACCGTCACTAGCATCATCTATATTGTCCTGACCTCCAAGGTTTACTCCTGTTACGGAGATACTACCGCCTTTTTTATCGGGTACGCCATTTTTCTTTTTATTTAAGTCAATTTTATTAATGGTGGCATTAAATCGGTCGTCATGAGCTCTAAGGGCGTTTAACACAGTCCACACTACTTTAAAGCGGTCGGAGGACAAAACCTTTTCCGGGTCTGCCTGGGGGAGCAGTACTACAGGGATAATGATATACCCATACTTTTTACCTTCGGCACGCCGCATGACACGCCCTACTGATTGGACTACATCAATTTGACTGTTTCGGGCAGACAGGAACATAACCGCATCCAGGGAAGGAACATCTACCCCTTCGGATAAGCACCTCACATTATGGAGTACATTACATTCTCGCTGTGCAGGGTTAGCAGATTTTAACCAGTGCAGTTTTTGCTCACGGGTCTGGGCTCCCATAGTGCCGTCCACATGGTCGGAAGAAACCTTAACAATTTCCTCTCTTTGAGCGTCAGTCATGGTGGAAAAATAGGCTTCGCCGCATGTATTAAAAGCTTGGGAAGTTGCTTTTGAAATTGCAATGCTTTGGTTAAAGGCAACAGCGCTCCGCATGGGTGCAGGGTCTACACCCTCAAAGAGTTCTTTATCGGTTAATGATTTTTTTGAAAGTGCATTTATACAACCAATTATTTTAAGGGCATCTTCGGTATTTATTTCCTTATCTCTTTCGCTTACAGAATTCTTTATTTTATCACTTACCTGGTCTTCTTCGATAGTAAGAACTATTACTTTGTAATCGGATAATAATTCTTTATCTACAGCTTCGCCAAAGCCAATACGGTACATTTCTTCGCCATAAAGTTTGGTATCGTCCATTGAACAGACTTCGGCAGATTGTTGTTCCGCTTTTTTGACTGCTGCCTCTGCGTAAATTCTGGGAGTTGCGGTCATGTAAATGCGTTTTTTGGCTTTGATATATTTATCATCGTGGACTTTGACAAAGGCGGATTCATCATTACCGAAAAGGGTTACTCCGGTAGTTCTGTGGGCTTCGTCACATATAACAAGGTCAAAGAGGAAGCTGTCTTTGCTTTTACTATTAATGGATTTTTGTACTTTGCTAATTACATCAATTGATTGATAGGTGGAAAAAACAACAATGTTACCACCTTCGTTTTTCTGTGCAAAATAGGCTGCTTCAAATTGACGGGTGATGTTTTTTTCGTTGGTAGAAGCTGGAAGGGCTAAATCAGTAACCGTAGATTGGGCGTAATCGGTATCTTTCGCACTGGATGATTTTGAAACCCCCGTATCGGAACAGATACATATTGCATGGATGGGCTTGGTGCATTGGTTCTTCCATTCCCGGAGTGTCTGACCCAAAAGAGCAATGGAAGGGACAAGGAATAACACAAGACCATTATCCCCAGACTCATTTTCTGCAATCCGAAGGCTGGTGTAGGTTTTGCCTGTTCCGCAAGCCATGATGAGTTTACCCCTATCATTTTTTTCAAGATAGGCATGGACATCATTTATGGCTGTTTGCTGATGAGGTCTTGGGTCGTATTTTTTAACCGTGGCTTTTTTGCCTTCATCAAGTTTAAGCCAATCAACGGCAGCATTGAGTAAATCATAATATCCTAACCGTCCTACCTGGGGGCTTTGGTTATGTATGGTAGCCTCTGCCTCGGAGTTAAAGCCCTTGCGGGTGGTATCAATCCAAAGACGATAGGCAAAGTTTACTTTTTTTCCGGCTTCTTGGGTGTCATAAAAAGATTTACCGGAAGTGGAAAGGAAGGTGTCGACCTTTGGTTTGTCTATTACTGCATCTTCCTGATAACATTTGCATTGGATAGCCCAATATTCGCCGTCTTTGGTACGTGCTACAAGGTCTATACCTAAATCTTTATCTCCTAAACCAAAATCTTTTCTTGAAGGGAATTCATTCCAGAGCCAGATTGAGGAGAATTTGCCTGAATAGTAGGGGTCTGTTTGAAGATAGGAATGCATAAGTCGCTCAAAGCGGTCTCCCTTATGCCTTTCGGAAATCGAGGTATCACGGTATTTTTGTAGAACCTGCTCGAATGGGGTCATATATTATTCATCACCCTCATTATAAATATCTCTCTCAGCCGTAAGGCGAAGAGTCGGTACATTACCGGACAAACGAAGAATAGGCACTCCACCTTCTTTGTCACTAGCCATTCTGAGTATTGGCTTTGTCTTTTCGAGCGGGTATGGTGTGTTATCCCATCGGCAATGTTCCACAGTTACAACGGTTACAATTTGTTCGTGGTTGTCGTCTCCAACAGGTACAACTACAGTATCTCCAACGTCGATACGTAAATCAGTAGTTCTATAATGATAAATTCCGCCACCATGAGAAAATTCTACGCCGCAGTATTTAACTTCGCCATGCTTAATAGCGCTCATAAATCCGTCAAGATTTAATAGACTTCCAAACCCAAAAATATTAACTATTAGTTTTATGGTATCAATAAAAACCTTGAAAGTTTTTTCCGGTATATGTGCTCGATTAAAAGCACCATGATGAGCTACTGTGGTGCCGTCTTCATACTCGGCTTCAAGTTCATAAAGGTATGCTGTAAATTCTGATTCATTAATGATTCGTGCATCTTTCCATTCATCAACTTCGAGGCAGTCTCTCATAGCATTTAAACAAATCTCACCAAGCTCAAACGTATCGCTAAAATCATATTGATGAGTAACAATTCCACCATCAGGCAAACCACTTTTAATTACTGCTTGCTTATTATTAATCAGTAATTCACTGGTAATACCTTTTTTGAAAGGCTGTAAACGAATCTTTGTATATTTTAAAGTAGGTTTTTCTTCTTCTGGACTTCGTTGATCATCCAATTCCTGCAAACGACTAAGCCATTTTTCAATACACCCTTCTTTTATGAATTCTTTTAAAACTCCTTTTGAAAAATGGTCAGCACGGAAAACACCAGTCAATAGTGCAAGGACACACTGTTCATCAAGATTGGCTGTGTCAGCAGACTTCATAGAAGCGGTTTCCCATTTCAATTCATTTGCTTTAAGTATTTCTTCGTACTTACTCAAATTGAATTCTGGGTAAACTTGTAAAAAATGATAAAACTCAACGTAGAATTGATTGTAAGTTTCCTCTTTATCTAGTTTGTTTATGAACTTTGTAAGTGAAATAAACTTTTTTAAAGGCCAGGTTTTCTTAAAGTATTTTTCCCATTTTCTGTAATATCCTCGTAGTTCGTGATCAAGAAAAGAAAGAGCCCTGCTTTTTAATTCAAAAGGTATACCATAGTATGCTTCGGCAATACTTCCTGTTATAGCTGCAAGTGTATCACTGTCACCGCCAATGCTAATTGCATTACGAATCGCATCTTCAAAAGAAATCGACTCTAAAAAAGCAACTATCGCCTGAGGAACGGTTTCCTGGCAGGTTTCATTAAATTGATAGGTTCCGCGAATTTCATCAAGACTAAAACCAAGGGCATAGTAATCTTGTACAATTCTGGACATAATTTCATCTTTTGTTGCTCCAGTACGTGCTAAAAATATTGCTATGGAGACTGCTTCTGCACCTTTAAGTCCCTCAGGGTGGTTATGTGTAACTTCGGTAACCTTTTGAGAAAGTGTTTTAGCCTCGTCTTCGGTACAGGCAAAGAAACCGCATGGAGAAACTCGCATGGCAGCTCCATTGCCAAAACTATTATATGGCTCCGGATTATCATCGAACATCCATTTTCTAAACATGCCGCCATAACCAGAGTCAGGATATTTACGCCCGATTTTCTGCATATATATAACAGCATTTTTGCCAAGCTGTTCCCAATCGCCTTTACTTGCTAGAATTGCCTTTGCTATGGCAAGCGTCATTATGCTGTCATCAGTAATAAAGCAATTTTCTGAAAATAATTCAAAGTCTTTGCTTAAATGATTATTAAATTCAAACCGAGAACCTACAATATCACCAATGATAGCGCCTAACAATTACTTAATCTCCTTCAAGGATATTAGTTACGTAACCAGTCTGATCCAAATTCTGCCTCTACTTCTGACATATTCCAGCCAGTGCTAAGTAAAACATCCAGCCCTACCTTGTCTTTTATAACTTTTGCCAAATATGGAGGTAAAGGAGCAGTTTTCATTAGTCGGGTAGCTCCTTCTTTGTCACCAGCTTTCCTTAATTCGGCGGCTTTGCAGCTAATTGCAAGCTTTTCATCCAATGTCATGGTTTCAACTTGGGGCATATCGGTCTCCTTACTATCAATATCCCTCATGGAATTCGATATGGTGTATTTTAGCATAAAATTGACTGATCTGAAAGGGGCGCTTAAAACCCGAAGATTTGGGTATTTTGGAGTTATTGGACATTAAACAAGCAGTTTTCCAATAACCCTATTCCCCCACCTCGTCATCCTTGGGCTCAAAAAAATATTCAATTTGCTTTTCGCCTTTCCCGGTAGGCAACAATTTTCGGCGTTCAAGACGTTCCTGTGCCTCTGACATGATTGACTTTATCTTTTCTTCAAGCAATGCCTTTGGAGGCAAATTTGTCCAATATTCGGCAACGGCTATTCCGGCTTTGTCCAATTCCAAAAGTTCAATTTGGTTTCTGCTTGCTTTTGTGCAAAGGATTAATCCAATAGGCTCGTTTTCGCCATCTTGCCGTTCATATTTATTAAGCCATTTAAGGTAAAACTCCATTTGCCCCTTGTACTGCGGAATAAATTTCCCAATTTTTAATTCAATAGCTACAAGGCGTTTTAGAACACGATGGAAAAATAACAGGTCAAGCGTGAAGTCATCATCGTCCATTGTCATGCGTTTTTGACGCTCGACAAAAGTAAATCCATGACCAAATTCGAGTATAAACGCTTCAAGCTCTATAAGAATTGCTTTTTCAAGATCAGATTCCAAAAAGTTTTCCTTTAACCCTAAAGTATCAAGGAGATATGGGTCTTTGAAAACATTGAAGGGAACAACTGATTTTTCTGAGAGTTGTGTATTTGCAATTTCACGTCTTTCATAGGCTTTTCGGGAAATTTGTTGACGTAAATCACGAACCCCTAAATGTCTTGCTGCCACATCATTTGCATAATAGAGCCTTGCTTGTTCAGTTCCCAATGGTAAAATTTCAACAAAATGAGACCAGCTTAATTGTGTCGACAGTGTCGACACAATCTTGATATCCGGAAAAGCCTCCGCAAATTGAATCATTCGTCTGAGATTCCTTAATTCAAAGCTATTACCGTATTTCTTAATCAATTCTTGCGACAGTGTAGCAAGAATCTGTTTGCCGTACTCAGCACGTTCACCGCCAAGCAAAACTGAACCAATGTAGCGGCCTATTTCCCAATACATCAATGTAACTTCCCGGTTAGCAAAAATACCAGCCCTATTTTTACGGGATTCGATAATTTTTGATATATGTTTTAGAAGATTAGTTTCGGATATTGAGATTACAGATTGGGGGTTCAGTTTCTTTTTTTTCAAGGTTTTACCCATATCCTCCAGGTCAATGCTTAGGGTATATACCCCTCCATACTGTCCAAATATCTCACGGAATCCAATATAGCCATAGTTTAACATAAAACTGACTGATCTGGAAGGGGTCAAGAAAAACCAAAGTTTTTGTGTATTTTAGAGTTTTTGGACAGAAAAAAACCATATCGATAGTATTTCAAGCCTGTAAAAATGCCTCATTACTGCAAATTTGCACAATTTACGGATATGAATCTCTAGAGCTCTTGATTACTTTTTAAAAATGTCAAGCGACAGAATTAGTTTTTCTTGACCTATACGGTCATGAATTTTAATTAACATAGTTTGCTAAGGCAAACTGAATAGGAGTTTATATGACAGAAAGAATTGGTGATGAAAGTGTTTATCTGCGAATTTCGGAACTGAAAAAAGGAAAAATCCAGTTTTCAGACACTACTAACGCCGAACGCTTTATGCGGGAACACGGTGATGTTGTCCGTTACAATTCAGCATGGAAGAAATGGCTGGTTTGGAATGGCAGATATTGGGCTACCGATGAAAGCGGAGCTTTGGTTCATGAAAAAGGGCTAGAAACGGTGCGGAATTTATATGACGAATTAGCAAAGACAAATGATTACCGTGAACGTATTGAAATTGAGAAATCCGGTATATTGAACGAAAGCCTTCGGCGAAGGGAAGCGATAATAAAAACTGCTCAATTAAAAACAGAACTAAATATCAAGAGTGAAGATCTGGACAAAAACTCCTGGTTAATTAATGTGCAGAATGGAACGATTGATGTTACAACAGGAGAATTCCGGGAGCATCGGAAGGAAGAATTGATTTCTAAAATTGCTAATGTAATTTATGCCCCTGATGCTGACTGCCCTCTTTGGAAACAGTTTATCAGGGAGTTAATGAATTATAAAACGGACTTGATACATTTTGTACAAACTGCAATGGGTTGGGCTTTGTCGGGTGATATTTCCGAACAGACCATGTTCATTCTGTACGGAACTGGAGCGAACGGAAAATCTACATTCTTGAATACGATCATGTATATCCTTGGGGATTACGCCACCGCCGCGCCAACCGAAACCTTTATGAAAAAGTCCGGAGACCAGAACACTAACGATATAGCACGGCTGCGAGGCATTAGGGTTGTTACAACTACCGAAGCAGAACAGGGGCGGCGGTTATCGGAACCATTAATCAAGAAAATCACCGGGAATGACCAAATGACTGCAAGGTTTCTGTATGGGGAGTATTTTAATTTTGTACCGACTTTCAAAATATTCATGGCTACTAACCACAAGCCGGTAATTAAGGGAACTGACTACGGAATATGGCGAAGGATAAAGCTTATTCCGTTTACCACAAGAATTGCCGAGGACAAGCAGGACAAGCACCTAGAATTGAAACTGCGGGAAGAAGCAAGCGGCATATTAAACTGGCTTATGGAAGGTGCTGAACGATGGAAACGGGATGGCTTAAAAGCTCCTGCTATTGTCCTTAACGCAACTGATGAATACCGAGGTGAAATGGATGTGATGGGGAATTTTCTGAAAGAACGCTGTTTGCAGGAAAAAGGGCAGACCATACGGATCAGGGAGTTGTATAAAGCTTATTCTGACTGGTGTGATGAAAATAACGAACACGCCGTCAGTGAAAGATTTTTGTCTCTTAGGCTAAAGGAGATGGGTTTTCAGCAGACCAGGACTGCCGAGGCTCGTTACTGGTCTGGGATTGCACTACGGTGCTGAAAATCAACGTCCATGCTGATTTTCAGCTTGAAGTTTTTACTTCGCAAAAACTTCAGCTAAAGCAATTGAAACAGCGGCATCCATGCCGCCTTCTGCCCTGTTGGGTTGTTTCGCCCACTGGCTCACCTGCTAACCTTAGGTTAGCTTCAGGTTCGCCGCAGTTTCCAGCATACTGCGGTATTTTTTGGGGCTCTGAACGTGCGGTATTACTTATCTACACCCTTCGGGTGCTTTAGTGGGTTCCCCCTTGCGCCCCTTTAGGGTTTGTCGGTAAAGGCATAAGTTAGTTTTTTTTGCCTGTTTCTGTATATCGGTAGTATGCAAGGATATGCTTTGTGTTGATTTGTTAACGACTCAAAAAAACGGTTTTCATAATTCGACACGCAAGAAATTTCAATGTGTTAAATTATGGCAAAAAGAGGGGACGCACACGCTCCCCTACTCTAAAAAAACACCTCTTAGAAAATCGGAAATGACTAAAAGTTTTATTTTAAATGACAGGTGGAATGACTGAATATATGGCTCATTTGTCATGTTTAGGGTTATGCTTTACTACTCACTGAATGTGATTTATATATATTTATATATAAAATATATAAATATATTTCTTTTTAAACATAAAAATAAATTAAAAAATAATATAGAGATAATAGAGGAACTTGTCATAATCGGTGTCATTCATTGTCAGCGTCATTTCATCATCAAGGCGGTGTCTGGGAGTAATGCCCGATACAAGTACCGCTGTGTCCAATGTTTCACTTTGCAGATAAGCAAGGGCGGTTCTGGTATCGGGGCGAAGCGTGGGTAATGTCCTTTGGGTATCATGCCAGCCGACCCGAAGGGTGGGCTGGTCTTTGGGGGCCTGCTCTGTTATCGCCTAACGCTTTGTATATAACCTGTTGATTTCGGATAACGGTTAATGCCTCACCTTTCGGCAATGCGGCCGCTATGCTTGCATGGCGGCGGTTTTAGCAAGACAATGCAGCGGCTACGGAGTTTGAGGAAATGTATCATCGTCAAAGCCGTGAGGCAAAGTACGCATAGCTTGAAGGTTGCGGGGCTCCAGGGTGGGCAAAGTACAGCCCGCGCCGTGGGTCTTAGCCGATAATGTTTCATTTACAATCATGTCGCCCGTAGGGGGGTCAAATGCAATGCGCCGGAGCCCCATTAGAAGTCCCCCTCCCCCCCAATATAATGCCGGAACCCTGGAGCCGCCCGAATGGACGGCGGAACGCTAACCGATTGTTATGCTATTCGCCTTGCTTTAGGTTTTGTTGGTCTAAATAAATCAATATATCTTTCTGGATGTTCTGCAATTTTTATAATTAAATCACGTTTTGAACTTTCAAATATTTGTTGGTTCAGAATATCCTTAAACAGTTTATATTCCATGCTTTACCTTCAAATATTCGCTTCTTAATTCGTCTATTAGAACCGATTCATCATTCCTTTGAATATACCAAAATTTCCAACCATTACATGAAGGAGTTTGTTGAATAACAGCCCCTATTCTGTGAATTGACCCTTTTGTATTTCGATATTGCAAACTGCCATCCGAGAGAACAAAAGCTGTTGCGCTATATGTTTTTCTAGTATGGAGCGGTTCACCTATTTTAATTATATTTTCTTTTATTAATGTTTCAAATGGAACTCTAGTTTGTTTTTCTTTCGGTTCTTCTTCCCATTCGGCCTCTTCAAAAAAACAGTCTATTTTTTCAATTCGTTTTTTAGCAAGTTTTATATATTCTGTTTCTTTTTCGATGCCGATATAATTGCGTTTTAGTTTCTTTGCTACAGCACCAGTTGTACCTGTTCCAAAAAATGGGTCAAGAACAACATCTCCCTGTTTTGTTGTTGATAATATTACTCTTTTAAGCAGTTCTTCCGGTTTTTGGGTTGAATGTGCCTTTTTCCCGTCTTTGCCCTTCAATCGCTCTTCACCAATACACAAACCTATTTGCCAGACAGAAGTCATTTGTTTTCCGCCGTTGTATTTTTTCATGATTTTATGATTAAAAGTATATTTTTTGCACTCCTTCCTTTTTGAACACCATAAAAGCGTTTCGGTAGCGTTGGTAAACCGAGTTCCCAAAAAATTAGGCATGGGATTTGTTTTAAACCAAGTAACATCATTTAAAATCCAAAACCCTAAATTAAGCATAATGTTGCCGACACGGAATATATTATGATAACTGCCTATTACCCAAATTGTGCCTGTATCCTTAAGGATACGCCTACATTCTTTTAACCATGATATGCAAAAATTATCATATTCTGAAAAAGAGGCGAACTTGTCCCATTCATCGTCTACACCGTCCACTTTTGTATTATTCGGTCGATAAAGGGCATTTTCCAACTGCATATTGTATGGAGGGTCGGCAAAGATTAAATCTATAGAATTATCGGGGATTTTTCTTAATTCTTCAATGGAATCACCCTTTATTATTGTATTTAATGTCATAATTTAATGTTACAGATGTATCAAAACAATGTCAAGTGAATAATATTTTGCATTTTTGGTGTAAATTTAGGCGTTTTTCAAAAATTTCAAGGCATGTCGCCTAACGTTCTAGGTTGGCGACATTTGGGGCAGGTAATAGGGCAATGCGTAGCATTGACCCCTGCCCCAAATGTTGGTGGAGAAAAACCGTGCAGAGGGCGAATAGACCGAACACGATTTTTCGGAACCCTGGAGCCGCCCGAATGGGCAGCGGAACGCTAACCGTTTGTTAGACGAATTAAAATCTGCTACACAACTCTATAATTTGTAGAGTATTGTAGTTTTAAAATCTACGTCCTATGGCAAGTTTCAATTCCAGACCGTGCCCAAGTCTAGTGCTTGCACTAACACCAGGTATGTCATTAAATATTTTTACCAAATCCCTTTCTTCTTTATTAGACAATCTAACGCCATATAATAATCCAGCACGAAAAAAAACATTATCATTAAATGAATAGTCAAGTCCTCCACCAAATCTAAACCATAATGAACTTGATTCTCCTGGATCATCAACGCTCTCACCTTCAACTTTTCCTGAAAGGATAGCCCTATAAGTAATACCTAAAAATGGAAATATTGTAAGTTGATTGCTCATTATAACCGGAAATTTTCCTAACAAGCCAATATCAAGGCCAGTAAGAGACCAGTTAATTTTTTCACTAATTTTAATTCCACCTGATATTTCTTCAAATGCCATATCTCCACCACCACCGAAAAAGCCTAAAGTAAATTCCACAAAAGTTAAGTCTAAAAACGCAAAACCACCACCACCAGCATATGGCGATTTCGCATTAACTTTTTCGCCAATACCTGATGCTGTAAACCCGCCACCAAAATCACTTGTAAAATAACCACCTACACCAGCACTGGCTCTAAATTCAGGTATGGCAAAAGCACCAGTAGCAGTAGCAGTAAATACTGCTGCAAACATGAGAAATAAATATTTTTTATTCATCATCATCCTCCATAATAACTTTACATCATTCTTACTTTTTAGTCAATATAAATCTGTATTTTTTTAAAAAATAATTCAGATTTTATTTCGCCTAACTCCCCTTAAAAGACGAAAAAATTACTACAAAGTGCCGAAACATTGATGTTATCTCCCTCATTAGTAAACCCGAATAATGTATCCGGGTAGTGAATGTTTTAAACATAATTAGAGTAAATCAGTTATGATTAAAAAGCTGCCATCCTGCTCCCGTAAGCCTGCCTATCCCTTAGCTGTTACCCTGCTTGGGGGAAATATCAAATTGAGAATTATTCCGACTACTGTTGCAAGAGCAATACCGGCAAGTTCAAACTGAAGCTCCCCTGTTATGGCAAAAGCAAGCCTGCCGCCGCCAATACCAATGACGAGAATTACCGAGCTGATGGTCAGGTTGCGCTTGTCTTTGTAATCAACACCGCTTTCAACCAGGGTACGCAGACCGCTTGATGCAATGATGCCAAAGAGCAATATGCAAATACCGCCCAGAACAGGTGTGGGTATGGTTTGAATCAACGCGCCGAATTTCTGGAACAGCGAAAGGAGAATGGCTATCACTGCCGCTCCGCCGATAACCCAAACAGAATACACCCGTGTTATAGCCATGACACCTATGTTCTCGCCGTAAGTGGTATTGGGCGGGCCTCCCCATAATCCGGCCCAGACCGAGGCAAGACCGTCGCCTGTTAACGTACGGTGCAGGCCGGGGTTTTTATAAAAGTCCTGACCGACAACTTTACTGACAACGACCATATCCCCCAGATGTTCGCAGATGGTAGCCAGAGAAACTATGATAAAGACGAGTATTGGTACAAGACTAAAGGCCGGCATTTGAGGCCGGGGAAAACCAAACCATGCGGCCTCTCTGACAACATCAAAATTAATAAGGGCATAAGCAGGAAAAATCAACCCCATTATAAATGTAAAGATGTACCCTCCCACAAGCCCGATTAAAATGGGAATCGTACTGAAAAAACCCTTGAAAAAAATACTGGCTACAATAGTAATAAGAAGGGTAACAGCCGCGATTGAAAGCAGCGTTAGACTGTATTCACCATCAGCGGCACCGCCTACCTTCATGGACATATTCATGGCAACCGGGGCCAGGTATAGACCAATGACCACAATCACGGAGCCGATGACTACCGGAGGCATTACTGTATCCAGCCATTTTGTGCCGGCAAAACGGATAATGAGTGCAACGAGACAGTAAAAGAGACCTGCTGCAATGGCGCCGCCCATGGCATGCGCTATGCTGTGGCTTGCCGCCACACCAATCAAGGGAGGGATAAAGGCAAAAGAAGAACCTAAAAAAGCAGGGACTTTAGCGCCAGTGCAGAGTATGTAGATCAGGGTTCCTGTGCCTGCGGTAAAAAGCGCTGTTGCCGGAGAGAGTCCGGTCAAAATGGGAACCAGAATAGTCGCCCCAAACATTGCAAATACATGCTGCAGTGAAAGGGGGATCCAATGACCTAATACAGGCCTGTCTTGCGGACGCAGAATTTCTTTATAAGCCATATAATTATCCTCCGATTATCATTATCATACATTAGGATGCCGTTTTTGTATATCAGACTTTTATGTTATGACACGCTTTTCCTGCCATTTTCCCCCGACCCAGCGCCGGAAATACATTGTACCCCGCACAAAAAAATCGGCACCCATAGCCAGCCATACTCCCAGGGGACCCAACCCCAAAGTAAATGTAAACAGGTAAGCGGCGCTGACCCGCACGAGCCACATTGAGACAACCGCCACAACCATTACATAGCGCACATCTCCGGCAGCCCGCAGGGCATTGGGAAGAGCAAAACTCATTGGCCAGCCCAGAGCCATGGAGATACAGTGTATGCGTAAAAAAGACAGGGTCAGTTCCTGAGCTTGCGGACTGAGGTTAAATAATGTGACTAGAAAATCCAGCGATATAAAAACAACACAGTTAATACCGAACATGGTAATGTATGCCAGTTTCATGACTTTGAACACCTGCTTTTTTGCCGCTGTATAATCCCCCGCACCGACGCACTGCCCGGTAATGGTCAAAAGAGCCAGGCCGAAAGCCATCCCCGGCATGAAGGAAAATGAATTGATCACGCTGGATATGGCGTTAGCGGCAATGGCTGCAGTGCCGAAATAGGGGAAAATCCGCTGGGTAAGAATACGCCCAACCATAAACATGGAACTTTCCACCCCGCCGGGAATCCCCACATTGAGAATGTTTTTTATCATGGAACGGACAATGCGGATCCTGAATAATCCCGAAAGCGAAACAGGGCTGGCGGTGTTTCGGTACAACAGTGATGTTGTAATTCCCGAGGCAAATACTCTGCTTATTAAGGTTGATAAAGCCGCTCCCATAACACCCATTTCAAGTACAAAGATAAACAGGGCGTTTCCGGCAATGTTGATAATATTTGCCAGCAGTGCAATGCGCATGGGAACTTTGCTGTTTCCGGAGGCGCGGAAGAGGGCGGCATTGGCATTGTTCAGCGCCAAAAACGGATAAGACAAGCCGGTAATTAAAAAATAAACGGCTGCGCCATCCATAACATTTTGTTCAATGTTCCCGTACAGGAGGCGGATTATCGGACGGCGCAACAGTACGGCAATCAGCATTATACACAGAGAAATGAATGTAACACTGTAAACAAGCTGCTTTGCGGCAAGGCTGGAATGGTGATAATCTTTTCTGCCGATGTACTGGCTTGCCACGACAGCTCCGCCCGTGCATAAAGCGGTAAAAGCAATAATCAGAAGATTATTAATATTATCAATGATATTAACAGCGGATACTGCAAACTCTCCCACAGAACTGACCATGATAGTATCAACGGCGCCCGTGGTGACGGCAAGTAATTGTTCAATAATGAGCGGCCACAAGAGACCGAATAAAGCACGGTTATTCCAGCGTTCGGCGGCAGCGGGTTCGTCAATCAATTAACAAGCTGCCTCATTCCAAAGCCTCGTTGCTTCTTCCTGTACCTGATCTGCAGCAGCCTGGTAGTTAGCTTTAAGAGCGTTGAGGTTTTGGTTGTAAAAGGCGATAAATTCCGGATCCTGAAATGGGTCGATACGGACGTCCCTGCCCATGCGGCGGGATAGCTCTTCCTCTTTTTGGCGGAGCCTGGGGGCATATTGCTGGCGAACCGCTTGATCATACTGTGCTGCTTCTTCAAGGTAACGGGAAAGAACCTGAATAAACTGCTTGTACATCTCGGCAAAAGACCTGTCTTGTATCAGCAGGCGTAGGCCTTTGCCCACAGCTTCTATGCGCGGTAAGTCCTCCGCATCAGCGGGAAGGGTAATCTGGGGAGACAGTACTTCGAAAATTCCCTGTTTTATGCTTTTCTGTTGATCTTTGGGGTGTTTTTTCACTTCGTCTTCCAGACTTTTAGATGAGTCGGCAAGAAAAGCATTGGCAAGCCGTTTTCCCAGCTGTTTTGCTTCAAACAAGCCTACACTTGCCTTATCTGTTTTTACCGATTCGGTGCGTTCCAGGGCAATTTCCAAAGCGCTTTTAATTCTTCCCACTTAAATAATCCTTCTCGCTAATAATCTCACACGGAGACACAGAGGCACGGAGAAAAGCCAGAAACTTCTGTGTCCTCCGTGTGAGTAATATCCGAATTAATCCTTCACAGTCAGGGCTTTATCGTAGAGAGCATCGACTTCAGCGCTGGGTTTTTTGCCGCAAAGTGTGACGGCAACAGTTGCAATACAGCCGGCGACAAAACCGGGGATAATCTCGTAGAGACCCGTACCGGACATGAATGCAAGCCATAATACGTCTACGAGTGCGCCGACTACGATACCGGCTACTGCACCAGCAAATGTCAAGCGTTTCCAGAACAGCGACAGCAGGATGACCGGCCCGAAAGCAGCGCCGAACACGCCCCAGGCATTTCCGACAAGGCCCATGATGGTGCCGCTGCCGGGATGAGACGCGATGGCGACCGCTGCCAGGGCAATGATGATAACGACAACACGCCCTGCCCAGAACATTTCATTGTCACTGGCATTCTTTCGCAACACTGGTTTATACACATCAGCGGCAAACGCAGAGGCAGAAACAAGCAACTGAGAATCTGCGGTACTCATGGCTGCTGCCAGAATGGCGGAGAGTAACACGCCGGAGATAATTGCCGGGAAAATTCTCCGTACCATTGTGATGAATACGAGCTGGCTGTCATCAATTTCACCAAGGAACAAGCGTCCAACACAGCCGACAAGAACGGCAAAGCACAGGATTAATACGTTCCAGGATATACCGATGGCAGCACTCTTTTTAACCTCTCGTTGTGAACGGATTGCCATAAACCGGACAATAATATGCGGCATGCCAAAATAGCCAAGCCCCCAGCCGAGGCCGGAAAGAATGTCCGCCCAACTAGCCCAGTCCAGCCTTCCGCTGCTTATCAGGTTCCAGTAGTTGTCCGGGAAAGTAACTGCAACCGCCGTAGAACCGGCATTGACCGATGCAAGTGCAAAAATGGGAGCAAGCATAAGCGCTCCCAGCATGAGCATCCCCTGAATGAAATCTGTCCAGCAAACCGCTTTAAACCCACCCATGAACGTATAGCTGATGATGATAATAGCGGCAATGTACATGGCAAGATTGGCATCAACACCAAGAACGGTGTTAAACAAAGTACCGCAGGCTTTAATACTGGCGGACGCATAAATAGCATAGGCAAATACAAAAATCACCGCGCATATTATTTGCAGCACTTTGCTTTGTGAGAGAAACCGGTTCGTGAGGTATTGCGGCAGCGTAATGGAGTCACTGGCTGTAATGGAAAACTGGCGCAGGCGCGGCGCAATAAAAATCCAACTCAGGGCATAACCGATTGCCAGGCCTATGGCAATCCATGTCTGCCCCATGCCTGCCGCGTAAATTGACGCTGGCAGCCCCATGAGCACCCAGGCGCTCATATCTGAGGCGCCGGCCGAAAGAGCAGATACCCAAGGTCCCATTTGCCGGTTGGCAAGGAAGTAATCCTTTTCCCCTCCTTTTCCTATTCTTGCACGGATGAAAAAATACACCCCAATGCCAAGCATGGCTACAAGGTATACGAGAAATACCACGAGTTCGCTGTAATTCATGTTATACACTCCTTTTTACAGAATTATGGACATTATACTGAGAAGTTGAATGTTTTGGAATGGCTATTGAGATAACCATGCCGCAGAATAGTCTTAGTCTATCTGCCTATCTGCCGAATTGCCGCATTGGCAAGACGAACAACGCTTGAACCCCAGCCGGAAAATGCCACACTTCTTAAAGCAGCCAGGCCGTCGGGATGCCCGTTATGCCCTAAAGCAGGGATAATTGCCCGGGCCAGTTGCTCATCATCACGGGTTTGTTCCTCACTCCGGGCCTTGGCGTTCAGTTCGGTAAGAAACTCTGAAAGTATCCGGGCTGACTCACTGGATCTCTGAGAAGCCAGGGCAGAAATTGCCAAATACCTTTCCTGGCCAAACCCCCGTAAATAACTCCGTTCCATCAATGGGTATGCCGCTTCATCATCTGTCCTGAAACGGCTAATCATATCAAGCGCCAGTAGTCTTAAATCGGCAAGATCGGATCTAGCCTGTTCGGTAACCCCCGGCGCTCTCCAGCCTTCAGCAAGAGCAGCTACTGCGGTGTTCCCTTTGCTTTGATTGCTCACACCTTCTGCCGTATTAATTGTTCTGAGAGCAATAAGTTTTAGCTCCAGCGGGTAGCTCCCTCTGATCACTTCCAGCATAAACGGTGTTGGATCTTGTGCTATCAGGGAAAGCGAGCGTTTTGCCTGTTCTTTAATCCTGTTTGAATACCAGCCTTCCGATGCCAAAAAAACAGGCAGGTAACCTGATGCATCCTGGAATCTTTCCAATGCATTGATTGCTCCTATGGCTACGGCTTCTACACCGCTCCGGTCATGATCAGAGGGAGTGCTGGCATTTGCATTGTTTAACATGCGAATCACCAGGGGAATAGAGTCGACGGCATTTATTCTGCCAAGCGATATAAGGGATTCGGATTTGACTCTTGAATCATCAAAAAATTCCGCTGCCCGCGATAAAGCCGAGACAGCTTCGCTGCTGTTTTCTTCCCTTCCCAAAAGCGTAGCAAGGATCAATGCCTGTTCTCCGGCGGCATATTTTTCTGTATCATCCCTTATATTCGGGTATTCCGATACCAGCCGTTCCAGCGCCTGCGCGTAGAAATCACCGGTGCCGGAAGGCCTGGTTTCCGCCATTTCCTGCAAAATAACCAACTGTGTGGAATACGTAGGTGCGGCTCTGTAACGGATGATATAATCCTGTCCTGAATCCTGGGTGAAAGCAAAAGATAAAACGGTAACAAAAGTAATAAATAAAATAATAATTTTTCGCATAGTATAACTCCTATTTATACATTATACATCACAATCAGGTGTTTCGGCAATACCGCAGAACACCGGGCTTAAATTCTTCCCGCAAAAGCACCCGCGCAAAATGTTCCTGCCCGGCAGGCAGATCAATAATCACATTACTGATTTTTTCACTGTCTGCCTGTTCAAGGAGGTGAGCGATAAATGCCTTGCCCAAACCCAGGCCGCGGTATTCGGGTTTTATTTCAAGGGCACAAATGTTCAGATGTGCGGCGGTGCGGACAGCGCACACATACCCGGCAAATTCACCTTCTGCGGTTTCCGCAACAAAACCCATATCGCCGGGAAAAACCCATTCACCCATGCCGGTAAAAATATCTGCGGCAGGCATTTCTTCAAGACAGATACGGTGCAGTTCCTGTGCAAGAAAAATATCTGCGGTTGCAGCTTTGCGGAAAAGGAAATCTTCCAGCGCAAGAGCGGCAATGTCCTCCGGTTCTTCGCCGATAAGTTCCAGCCCCCACTGTTCCCGCAGGGCATTGTACCAGGAGATAACTTCGCGTCTCATCTCCCGTTCCTTGTATGCATACCACAGTTTTTCCGCCTCCGGGTGCTGCGAAAGCGTATCTTTGAAAGCGCGGAAAACCCCCCGGCCCCGATCAAGCGCTGCAGAAAGTTCTTCGCGCACCAGAGCATTGCGAAGAGATGCGGCAAAACGCTCCATCAACCTGAAGCCGTCGGAAGAATCCCATTCAGGTATGGAAATATAGCGGCCTTCTTCGTCTTCGTCATTATCATCGTCATCGGTGTTGACGACCATTCCATCGCGGGTATCCAGAACGAATAAACCGTCCTGGTCTTCCATGTGGAAAAGGATGTCATCAATTAATGAGGATGTAAGTTCAAATAGCATTATACCATGATAGCCAAAAACAAAAAAAAAGCATACTATTTTTAGCATGAAAATAATGAAACGAACAGTTGATTGTGGCTCTCTGCGAAAAAGTGATGCGGGGAAAACAGTTATTTTAAACGGCTGGGTTCACCGCAAGCGCGATCATGGGGGCGTTTTTTTTATTAACCTGCGGGACCGTTACGGCGTTACCCAGGTGACCGTTGATACTACGGGAGAACAATCGGCGCTTTCCGAAGTCTGCACAGAGCTTCGTAACGAATTCTGCATCGCCGTTGAAGGTACGGTGAAGCAGCGGCCGGATAACATGGTAAATACGGCAATGGCTACCGGAGAGATTGAAGTAATCGCTTCACAGATTACAATCCTCAACCGCTGCGAAGTGCTGCCGTTCCAGGTTGACGAAGAAACAAATGCCAATGAGGATCTTCGCCTCAGGTACCGTTACCTTGATCTCCGCTCGGCGGCGATGCAAAACCGGATTCGCCTGCGCAGTGAAGTGACATTTGCCGCGCGCGAATGGATGCTTGCTAACGGTTTTTACGAGATTGAAACCCCCACATTTATCCGATCAACACCGGAAGGTGCGCGTGATTACCTGGTACCGTCCCGGCTGTATCCGGGGAAATTTTACGCCCTGCCCCAGTCACCTCAGATTTACAAGCAGTTATTGATGGTGTCCGGTTTTGACAAATATTTTCAGATTGCCCGCTGTTACCGTGACGAAGATGCGCGCGGCGACAGGCAGCCGGAATTCACCCAGATCGATATTGAAATGTCCTTTGTTGACCGGGACGATGTTCTTGCAGTAACGGAAGGTTTGCTTGTCCACATTTTCAAAAAAACCATTGGCGTTGATCTGCCTCCCCAATTCCGGCGCTTGAGTTACGAGGAAGCAATGGAAACCTACGGCACGGATAAACCCGATCTGCGCTTTAACATGCCACTACAGGACTTTGCCCCCTACGTTGCTGCCAGCAGTTTTCAGGCGTTTAAGGATGCACTTTCTCAGGAAAATGGCAGCGTAAAAGCATTGGTCGTCAAAGGCAAAGCGGATTACTCCCGCAAGCAAATCGAAGAACTGGAAGCCCATGCAAAAATTTACAAGGCGCGTGGATTGGCATGGATGAAAGTTACCGCCGATGGAGGCATCGCCGCTTTGGAGGGTGGCGTTGCAAAGTTTTTTACCGAAAACGCTCCGCAGATCATTGACGGGTTTGGTACGGCGCCGGGCGACCTCATTCTCATCGTAGCGGATTCACAGCGTAAAATTGCAAACACTGCGCTTGGCGCTGTACGTTCAAAGCTTGGCAAAGATTTGGGCTTATGCAAACCGGACTGTTTTGCGTTTACCTGGATCGTTGACTTTCCCATGTTCGAATACAACGAGGAAGAAAACCGCTGGGAAGCGGCGCATCATCTGTTCAGCTGGCCGCAGGATGAATACCACGCAACTCTGGAAAGCGATCCCGGTTCGGTAAAAGGCGACCTGTACGACCTCGTCCTGAACGGTTACGAGCTTGCGTCAGGTTCCATCCGTGTCCACGACCCTGTACTGCAGCAAAGGATTTTCAGCGTTGTTGGCTTTGACGCGGGCGAAGCTGAAAAACGGTTTGGTTTTTTAACCGGCGCATTCAAATACGGCGCCCCGCCCCACGGCGGCATTGCTCCGGGGCTTGACCGGCTCGTGATGCTCATGGCGGGACAGACCTCGATAAAAGAAGTAATTGCCTTTCCGAAAAATTCATTTGCGGTGAGTCCCATGGACGACAGCCCCGGCGAAGTCAATCAGCAGCAGCTTGATGAACTTCACATAAAAATATCAGAAAAAGAACACTAAATTTCCTGGCTAATATATCACACGGAGGCACAAAGGCACAAAGGATGATAAAAAATATTATACTATTATTTCTCCGTGTCTTCGTGTCTCTGTGTGAAATACCCGGGAGAAATATTTATTTGGGAGTACGGATATTATGCGTGATTTCCTGGAACTTTTTTGGGCGTTTATCGTCATCGGCGCAACAACATTTGGCGGCGGTTATGTGATAGTTCCGGTGCTTGAACGTGAGCTTATCAAGAAGCGCGGGTGGATAACCATAGACGAGGTGCTGGACTTTTTCACCATCGCTCAGATAACGCCGGGTGTTATTGCGGTTAACATCGCTACATTTGTCGGCTGTAAGCGAAAAGGCTTTGCAGGCGGCATTGCTGCCACCATTGGTCTGGTACTGCCCGGGGTCAGCCTCATGCTGCTTGTATCGGTATTTGTCAACCATTTTGCCGAATACGCCATTGTACAGCACGCCCTTGCCGGGATACGTCTTGCCGTCTGCGCTCTCATTATACATACAACGATAAAACTCTTCAAAGGTATTTGGAAAAATATCCGGTCAATCATTATCGCCGTAATTGCGTTTGCTCTGACTACAGTGCTTAACATATCTCCGGTTTTCGTTATTCTTGGTGCGGGACTTGCGGGCTTTTTGCTGTATCTGCCGAAGAGAAAAACCGCCGACGGAGATGAATAATGAGTTTTGTCTTTCTCTATCTTGAGTTTTTCCAGATTGGGCTTTTTGCCGTAGGCGGCGGCCTCGCCACTTTGCCGTTTCTGTTTCTCATGGGAAATTACGGCGGTACATTTATCCGGGAAACCGGCTGGTTGAGTACGGCGCAAGTTGGCAATTTTCTTGCCATTGCCCAGTGCGCACCCGGTGCTGTCGGAGTGAATGTCGCTGCACAAACCGGTTTTCTGTACGGCAGCGTAACCGGCGGCGTTCACGCCGGAATACTGGGCGGCGCGGCGGCGGTATTGGGACTGGTAAGCCCTGCCATTATTATCATTGCCATTGTTGCCAGAGCATTGCAGTCAATTAAAACAAACAAAACTGCTGTTGCTGTTTTTTCCGGCCTTCGCCCCGCGGCAACAGGCTTGCTCAGTGCGGCAGGCTGGGGCATATTACGGCTTGCTCTGTACAATTCGGATGCCGCAAACGCAGGTTTGGCATGGCACGAAATATTCCGCTGGCGGGAAGGCCTTATCAGCATTGCCCTGTTCTTCCTTATTATTAAAGGCAAACTTCACCCGATTCTCTATGTCGCACTGGGCGCCGTTGCCGGGATTGTATTGAAACTTGGTAATTGAGAGCGGTGAACAGTTCTGCCAACACTACATTTTATATTTTTTTCTGAAAACGATTGTTTTTGAAACAAAAAAATTCATCAGCATTCCAAAGACAATGCCCGCAGCCTGCGCAATAAATTTATAGGGAAGTATAAAAAACCGTAAAAGCAGGTTTAGAGTCAGTAAATTAATACATAATCCCAAAGTTGACGCAGAAAGAAAAAAAAGCCATTTTTTCAGCGAAGTTTTTTCACCGGCAGTATTATATCTGAATGACCATTTGTGGTTAATGATGTAATTCTGGGTTCCGGCAATTAAAAAACAACCGGCGCTTACCGGTGTTGGAAGTAATTGCAGGATGTCCACACAAAGGAAAAAGATAAGCAGATTGGTGATTGCCCCAAGAGTGCCGGTTATGCCGAATTTGATAAACTGATCAATCCCCGTATCTGCCGGGACCATTTTTTTTATTTTTATGACATCACGGATGGATTCAAACAGGAATTTTTTTGACATCTTGGATTTGCCTTTTTTTCTGTCAGGAAAGACAATGGGAATTTCTTTTAGACGCAGTCCGCTTCTATAGGCCTTATATTTTAATTCTATCTGGAACGAATAACCCCTGCATTGAATCTGGTCTGGATGAATTTTTTCAAAAACCTCTTTCCGGTACATATTGTAACCACCGGTAAAATCCCTAAGCGGACAGCCTAAAACAACTCTACAGTACAGGGAGGCGCATCTGGTAATAAGGTTTCTTATCCAAGAACGATTCTTTATCATCGCTCCTTTCACATTTCGCGATCCTATAACCATATCATGAGAACTGATTTCCCGGAGCATCAGGGGAATGTATTGCGGGTCATGAGAAAAATCGGCATCCATTGCAAGTAACAGGGGGTAACCATTTGATATACCCCAGGAAAACCCCCATAAAAATGCCGTAGCTCCCCCTTGTTTATTTTCCCTGGTCAGAAGGTGCAGCCTCCCGGAGTATGCAGGCTTAATCGATTCCACAATTGCGGCAGTTCCATCGGGGGAATTATCATCTATCACCAATATATCAATAGCTGCGGAAGCAGGAGAGGTTATGGCAAAAATTGTATTTAAAAGAAGTTCAATATTTTCCGCTTCATTGTATGTGGGGATGATAATGAGCAGTTTATTATTAATCGATTCTGGCCCGTGATAATACATCGGTATCTATCCGTACAAAGCCGGTAAGGGGTTTAAGCCCGCAACAAGTGCTCTGCGAGCAATGTTTTTTTATCATCCGGGATGGGCGTCGATTTTTCGGTGTTAAAATCATAGTGAACCATTACGGCGCTGCCCTTAACGCACAGCCTTCTCTGCTGCCATGCTTCGTGGCAGGCGGTAAATGACTTTGTACCAATACGGGATATCCATGTTTTAATTTCCACATCATACCGGTAATACAACTGATCGATATAATCATAATCGGAATGTGCCATAATCAATGAAAATGTTTCGCGTTTAAGTTCCAGTGCCGGATCAAAAATTTTGATCAGGGGATTCCGCGCAAGCTCAAACCAGACTACCGGCACGGTATTATTGATATGCCCAAGCACATCCATGTCCCCGAACCTTGGGGTTACTGTTGTTGTAAACATTACGATATCTCCAGTGCGTAGACCTTGCTTTTCCGGTTATGGTCGTAAACCCGGCGTTTGCGCTGCGGCAGGCTGTCTACCGGAGCTTCGCTGAAACCAAGAGATTCAAACCAGTCCTGCGTGTGGGTCGTCAGAACAAAAACCCGGCTCATGCCGTTTTTGCGGGCTTTTTCTATCAAATAGCCGACAATCCGCCTGCCCAAATTCATACCGGCAAAGAGGGGGTCGGCTGCGGTGGCGGCGATTTCTCCCTGGCCTTCGCCCCAATCATGCAGGGCGCCGCAGGCGCGGATAGAACCGTCAATTTCAAAAACTGCGTAATCGTATTTCTTTTCCTGTATTTCTTCCGCCGACCGCCGGATGAGGATCCCTGCCTGCATCAACGGCTCCATCAGGCGGAGGATGTCCGGCAAATCCCGGCTGCGGCAGTGACGTATCGACTCGTATTCGTCGGTGTAGACCATGGTTCCCGCACCGAGGTTGGAAAACAGTTCCTTGAGGACTGCCCCTTCTTCCCTGCCATCGATGATGTGCACCCTGCCAATACCTGCCCGGCAAGCCTGCAATGCAAGCCTGAGATTGCGTAGCGCTTGTGATATATGGCCGCTGTTTTCCTGCGGCGGTGGTACGGCAACTGACGCAATGACCGCTTCCGCTTCCTGCGGAGTAAGCCGGACAATGCTGCCGTCATCCCTTGTTTCGATATGTTCCGGTAGGGTACAACGGCTAAATCCCCCGCATCCCGAAACAACAAACAGCTTTGCTGCATGAAGCGCCGCCGAGACTGCAAGGGCAATTTCATCACTGGGCACATTGTATGGTTTGCCCGAGGGGCTGCGGCCTATGCAGGGCAGGATGGGAACCATGCCTAAATCAAGAACCTTGTTTATCGAGTCGGTATAAATTTTATCAACAGTGCCGGTATGTTCCATGTCAACACCGTCAACAACACCCAGCCCTCTGGCCCGAACGAAATTCCCGATAACTGCATCAACCCTGCTGCCGGAAAGGAAAGTCATAAAACGTGTGGCTGTATGAAAAGCCGCCATCTCTACAAAGGGGATCATCTGTGCAGTAGTAATCCTTACCGGTTCCTGCGCCTCTTCGTAATTTCTATGTTCGCTGTCTATCCCATGCTGTTTGAGAACAGTGTCTATCGATTCTTTTGCCCCCGGAACTATTACCACTCTAAAGCCTGTCTGGGAAAGCAATGCCAGATCCTTCATCAGATAGGGAAACCCCGGATCGTCCGTTACGGGAAAATCAAACTTAAACACCATGGTAGAGCCTTCAAACCGGCTCTGGTAGTGAAACGCTTCCCGGATTAAATCTATTTGAGACAGGCTGTTGTTCGTCACTGTATTGTTCATGCGTCCCTATGCTCCCAGCTCATAGGTTTTGCCGTAGCGCACTATTTCCGTATTGGGATAACCGTTTTCCATGAGGTATTTTTTGAATGCAGCCTGGGATTTTTTTTCACCGTGTACCATCAAAATACCTTTGAGACATGATCTGTCCAGCGTGTTGAGCCACTCAAGCGTCTCGGCATAATCGGCGTGTGCGCTGAATGCGTTAATTTGCTCGACCTGGGCCTTTAATTTGAACCACATCCCGTGAATCTTAACATCGCTTTCACGGTTGCGGATTCTTCTGCCCAGTGTGTTTTGCGCCATGTATCCCACGATAAGAATCGTTGTGTTGGGATCTTCAATACTGTGAATAAGGTGATGCTGAATCCTTCCCGCCTCGCACATTCCGTCGGCAGAAATGATGATGATCGGGCCTTTGCGGCTGTTAAGTGATTTTGATTCCTCAACACTGCCGGTAAAATGCAAACTGTTAAAACCAAACGGATTTTTGTGATGTTTGATAAACGCTTCTTTTATTTCCTCATCATAACATTCTGGATGAACCTGAAAAATCGTTGTTGCGTTAGTCGCCATCGGTGAATCGACATATATCGGGATTTCCGGAATAATGCCTTCATCAACCAGCAGATGAAAATAGTACACCAGTTCCTGGGTGCGCTCAATGGCAAATGACGGGATGATTATCCTTCCGTTCGTCTGAACCGCACGTTTTGCCAGGGCGGCGAGTTTTTCCATTGCATCTTCGGTTTTACCGTGCAGACGGTCACCGTAAGTACTTTCAAGGATGATGTAATCCGGGGCCATGTCCGGAGAAGCCGGGTCGCGGATAATCGGTTTGTTTTTGCGGCCAAGATCCCCGGTCGCAAGGATTCGCAGTTCCTTACCGTTCTTTTTTATGGTGAGAAACGGCATTGCCGAACCAAGTATATGCCCCGCATCATGGAATTCAAGTTGTACCCCATCACCGATGTACATGGGCCTGTTGTACGATATTCCCACAGTCTGGCTTGTCGCGGCAATGGCATCTTTTTCCGTGTATAACGGTGTCCAGTCAAATTTTTCTCCCTTTTTATTTGCCTGTTTGCGAAGGTATTCGGCATCACGGGCCTGAATATGCGCCGAATCCATCATGATAAGGCTGGCAATATCCCTGCTTGCCGGGGTTGCGTAAATATTACCCTTAAAACCGTTCTTCACCAGCAACGGCAACAGCCCGCAGTGGTCATAATGACCGTGGGTCAACACCGTTCCTGCGATACGGTCAGCAGGAATGTTGAATTCCCGGTTTTTCCGGTTCGCTTCCGCTCGTGACCCCTGGAAGGCGCCGCAGTCAATGAGGTAACTTTCACCGTCAACTTCGATAACATGCCGGGAACCGGTTACTTCCTCGGCTGCGCCCAGGGAATAAAAATCTGCTTTCATTGGTCAAGTATACCGCTGTTTGCCGCTGTTGCCTAGTAAAGTTTATCATTTTCCACTGTGAATCTTGCCGCAATGCGGCTGGTTATGGCTAAGATACATTGACCATGGCATTCTGTGCATATAATCCCAGTATAAAATTCCAAGTTCCACAAGATACGGTTTTAAGGATTCATACATAGTTTTATATTTTTCAAATGCTTCTTCGGATATGTAGTCCTTTATTGATGCTCCTTTGTATATGTAAGCCATTTCCATCATAAGATATTTATCGGTTTCATTAAATTCGTAATTGATTATGTCTGCTTCAACTGCTAAATTTCCGGAAAATTCAAAGGCTTCTTCAATTGAATCATGCAGAGGATAGATGCTTTCATCTGCTGCATGAATAGATCCAAGCAAATATACGGTACTTTCTCCGGTTACTTTCCAGAATTTTACCTGAATCTTTTCCTGCTCATCATCGGTAGTTTCCTGTATCATATCTGTCTGAGATGATATGGGTGCATTAAAAAGATCATAAACTACTTCAAATTCAATATCTTCATTCATTTGATCGAATGCTTCCAGGCTTTTAGATTTATAATCCGCAATTTTCTTTTTAAGCGATGGATTATAGATTAAATCGTTCCATATAATATCCAAATTGTTAATATGGCTGGACCACTTGGAACTAATTACACGCAACATTATGTTACGTTCCATCTTACGCATATTTTTTGATGTAAATTTATCTTCACGTTGTTCGTATAATGTTATAATTCCATTGTACAACTGTTCTTTCAATGCAGCAATTGCTAAATTATTATAATCATCCCCCGCAAGTGACGAAATTGATTTGTGGAACCGAGTCTGAAGTGAATCATCAAGATTAATATAATCCTGGTTTTCATGATTTTCATCTGTGTCAATATTTAAATCTACCAGCATATCAACAGTTTTTTTAATCATTGATATAATTTTATCACGTAAATTTAAAGGTTGAATATTTATCGTAATGTTGCCATCTAATAATTGCCTGGTCAAAGTACCGAATATAATTTTTCTCCGCCAAAACGCCGCATAAGTTCATCTTCCATTGAAAGGAAAAATATACTCTCTCCCGGATCACCCTGACGACCGGCTCGTCCGCGAAGCTGGTTGTCAATACGCCGTGCTTCGTGACGTTCTGTACCTATTACTTTAAGCCCGCCAATCTCCGCAACGCCTTCTCCCAGGACAATATCGGTACCGCGTCCTGCCATATTTGTTACGACTGTAACGGCATTAGCCTGCCCGGCTTGTGCAATGATGGCAGATTCCTGTTCATGGTTTAGTGCATTTAACACCCTATGCTCAATACCGTTTTCTGTTAACAACCTGCTAACCAATTCTGATTTTGCGATGGAAGTTGTGCCCACCAGCACCGGCTGGCCTTTTTCGTAACTATTGATAACTTCCTGAACAACTCCGTTGTACTTTGAGGATTCATTCAGATATACTTCATCGTGATGGTCTTCTCTTATCATTGGTTTATTGGTAGGAACAATTACTATATTCATACCATACACTTGTTTGAATTCTTTCTCCGATGTCTGTGCTGTACCGGTCATACCGGCTTTTCGCTTATATTTTTTGAAAAAGTTCTGGATAGTTATAACTCCATCTGTTTTATTCTCGGGGTTAATCCAGACATTTTCTTTAGCCTCAATCGCCTGATGTAGTCCATTTGAAAACCGGTTTCCCGGCTGCAAGCGTCCGGTAAAAGTATCTACAATTATAACCTTATCATTAGAAATTATGTAATCAATATTTAGATTCATTATGTAGTTTGCTCTTAACGCGTTGTTTATATAATATAAAAGATACTTATAGTCTGAATCTTCAATGGTATCCACCATGAAGTATTGTTCTGCTTTTCGAGCGCCATTCAATGTCAACGTCGCTAAACTCTCCTTTTCATCTATGACAAAATCTCCCTCTTCCCTCATTGGTGAGGTTATTATTAATTCCCGGCTGCGGTTTTTTAGCTCGTTCAGGAGAAATCCTCTTTTTAAATCTTTTACAAAATGATCTGCCACTTTATATAAAATATGCGCTTGCTGACTTTTGCTGGAAATAGTCACCGGTGTACGTGCTAAATCAATTAATATTGAATCTGCCTCATCAATTACCGCACCAGATGTACGCCTTTACCTTCCAATGCATTTAAGTATAGCGGCAGCAGTGCGGTTTGTGTTTTGCCTTCACCGTTCTGCATTTCTGCGATATAGCCTTCATGCAGTAAAACGCCCGCAATTAATTGCACACGATGGTGCCGTTTCCCGCCTGTAGCCCGCTTGTTAACCTCACGCAATACAGCATAAGCTTCCGGTAATATAGCATTTAAAGTTTCACCATTTTTCAGACGTTGTTTAAACACATGTGTTTTTGCCCTTAGTTCATCATCGGATAGAGATAACATTTGCGGTTCCAATGCTTCAATGCGATTAATTATTGGAATAATACGTTTTATTTTTCTTTCACTATAATTCCCAAAGATTTTTTTTAACATGCTCAATTTCTCCCAAATCTATGTAAAAAACTATATATAACGACCGTCTTCTATAGTCAATAATATAAGGTCCCTGGAGCACTTAGGGCATTTTTTTGGAGGATCTTCTGCATTAGCCAGAGGGGCCTCATATCCACAATTTTTGCATTTTACTTTTCTAATTTTCGATAATTTATCACTCATTTTTGCTTCTCCTGATTGATATATGATAATAAAGCCAGAATAAATAGTCAAGAAAGTAATTAAATTTCAATGGATGTCTTACATACAGCAAGCGCGTTACGATGCAGTTTTTTCATGTTTTTCTTTTATCAATCCGGCAATATCTTCAATAATGTATTCCGGCCCGGTAGTGTGCAGGGATCCATAACACTCCAGAATATAATCAAATATTTCATATTGTGCAAATATCCGCATAACTTCCCTGCCGCTTATACGGTATTTCGTTTTATAAATTTCAACGCAATACACTAAAAATTTTGTAGCTTTTTTCATGTTTTCATGCCTCAGGGTAATCAGCGTTTCCGGTTGCAAGCTCTTCCTCTAATAGTTCATACAAGGTAAGAGGGCTAAAATGCCAAAGCTTGCTTTCTTCGTTTTCCAACATGGCGTAAAGACCGGAGTTATAAAATAGTTTTACTGCCTCTACATCGGTGAGGCTTTTGTTTTCAATTATCATTTGAATAATGGCAGGATTTAAAATAGCCAGAAGCGCAGATAGTTTTTCCGGGGTCATGTTGCCGCTTCCTGTTCCGGAATAAAAAAATCAATAAATTTGAGCAAAGCCAGCGCTTTTTCCGTTTTAAATACAAATTGATTGTACAGTTTTTTTATTTTTAGGGCTTCGATGGTTTGCTCTGCATTTAAAATACCTTGTTCGTATATTATTAATGTTGCATATACATCGTCATTGGCAACAGGTCCTATGACCAAATCAAAAAGCTTTCCGGTATATATAGCGTGCCTGTTTTGGTGAACAAAATCAAGCCACAGCATGTCAGGAGCCGAAAACCTTTGAATATCCAGAATCTGCCCGGCTATCTCTTCATCAAAATTAAAAACGCTAACAAATTTACTTTTTTGACCTTTTCGTATTGCTATTTTCCGGGCAAAATCAATTGCCTGTTCTTTATTTACCGTAGTATAAAAACCAGATCCAAAATCCAGGCTTTTTCTTGAGAGGGCAAGTTTGGGGATTTCTACTATTGCGTTACTGCCATGAAAAAGAATCATAATTAATATCAGTATACATTGGGATTAGTAATTTATCAAGAATGACTTTACTATTTTCCCGGTAAAGACTTGATGTAAAAGCGGTTACAGCAGGTCTTCGTACAACCTAAAATTCTCATCATCAAAACAGACAAACATCACCCGCTCAATACCAGGCAATTCATCAAGAGTTTTTCGCACAGCTTCTAAAGCCGCTTCAGCAGCCTTATCTTTAGGATAACCGAAAACTCCGGTGCTGATGTTGGGAAAGGTAATACTCGTAAGACCGCTCCCGGCGGCAAGTAAAAGGCTACTCCGATAACAGGAAGCAAGTGTCTCAGCCTCGCCATGTTCTCCTCCATGCCAAACCGGACCCACGGTGTGTATAATACGCTTGCATGGGAGCCTGTATGCGGAAGTCATTACTGCGTCTCCGGCAGGACAGGGGCCACCTGGAACTCCCCGACGCTCTTCCGCGATTTTCATACATTCTTCCAGCAATTGCAGTCCTGCGGCACGATGGATAGCCCCGTCAACCCCGCCGCCGCCCATCAGACTTGAATTGGCTGCATTTACAATAACGTCCACATCAAGTTTTGTGATGTCACCAATAATCAATTCCAGTTTTGCCATTTTTGTAATTCCTTGGTTTGTATTGTATCATTGAATGATGGTCTGTATAAGTGTTGAGTGTCGATTTGGTAATTCAATGTGTCAGAATATTTTACACTAACTACAAGAACCTCACGAATGACCGTTTATCCCTGCACAACCTGATACTTCTGTTACATGGCGATCGATATTCTTCTAAAATGTTAATATCAACGACCAGATCAACACCCTTGGTTTGCTTAAACTGACTTAATCTCATATTAAGCCTCCTCTAAAATGATATGCTTGCAATATATTGTGCTTAAAAGGCGGATACATATACGCAATTTCTGCAAACTAGGGATTTTTCTGAGTTTTATCGGAATAAGTGCCTTAATTTGGGAATTCTTTAGGATTTTGCTTGACAAAAACCCCTGACTTTTGTACACTTTAGTTAATAAGCCTGCCGGGCCTCTGTCGGGTTTCCCGATATGCACACTTGGCGGGTCTTTTTTTGCAATGAACAAAATACCATATACGAAACCGCCTTTGACGGTACAGGAACATATAGTACTTCTCAAAACTCGCGGTTTGCAAATTC